>Ga0315282_10000993_pt1 | contig 54883 bp, 48 predicted proteins | sample YL17G07_20_MG_FD_203693 | JGI IMG/M metagenome (GOLD analysis project Ga0315282, IMG submission 203693) | Sediment microbial communities from Yellowstone Lake, YNP, Wyoming, USA - YL17G07_20 | ecosystem: Environmental > Aquatic > Freshwater > Lake > Sediment | place: USA: Wyoming | collected...
GCCTCAATCACCTGAAGCCAGACGAGTACAATGTGTCTCTCGGGTACCCCCTCCAGAGAACACCCCTCTTCACTTTTTTCAATAATGTGATGGAACTCATTCTCTCGATGGAGGGCGACCGCGTTTATGTTCCTCACTATCTAAACGTGGTCCTTCACCCTTACGTGAAAAATATCTACTTCGAAGGAAAGGCTGAAACGACCCGGGTCCTTTTTCACGGCATCGAGGAAGGTCTGACTCGTCAGAGGACAAGAAAGTTTGTGTCGTTGGAGGAAATTGAAAGGGACGAAACTGTTGCTCAATACCTCAAAGAAAGGCTCTTGAGTACAGAAGGAGGCGTCACCCTAACCAGGCTTCGAGAGCACCTCACGTCGATCCACGAGAACACCATCGGGAAAATGCTCTTTTTCAACAATGTGGGCGACTTTGCCAGAAAACTTAAAGAAGTCATTGAATATATCTATCGGAACAGCACAGCCCATCTCCATCCTTTCTTCTATCCCTACGCCGAGTCCTTCGTCAGCCACCTCGATCTTGTTCAAAGGTCTTTGATGAAGGATATGGAGTTTGAAGAGAGGAGAAGTTATTTCACGTTAGTCAAAAAATCACTGATGGCTGCCTATACGCCGTTTGTAGGCACTCCTTTGCGGGGGATTCAGGTATTGGGTTTCCTGGAAACGAGAAACATCCCATTCGATCGGGTGTTCTTTCTCGACGTCAACGAAGGCATCGTTCCAGACGCAACAAGAGAAGAGTTTTTCCTGCCCTTCAAGGCTCGCCAGACATTGGGGTTACCCACCTATCAGGATCGAGAAAGGCTCATGGCTTACACCTTTGAGACCCTAATCAGGGGAGCGAAGGAAGTCCATCTCCTCTATGTTGAAAGCGACCAGAGAGTCAGAAGCCGATGGGTTGAGAAACTCTTGTGGGAGCGCCAGAAGAGGGAAGGGCGACGAGACGAGGGAAAGGATGTCCGCGCTGTTCAGTACAGGGTATCCCTTCAGACCCAGGCCCCACGTCCAATCGAAAAATCTGAGGAGATGATCGAATTCCTTAGAGACTACTCCTATAGCCCGACCTCCCTCGACACTTATCTGCGATGCCCTCTTCAGTTTTACTATCAGTATGCCCTCGGTCTCAGGGAGAGAGAGGCAATCACAGAAGAGATCGAGAGGGAAGAGGTGGGCCTCTTCGTTCATCAGGTCCTGCATGACTACTTTCGGAACAAGATGGGGCGAATTCTCTCAGAGAAGGAGATGAGCCTTCGAGAGCTTGAGCAAACCTTGCGAAGTCGTTTCGAGAAAAGCTATGGTCCCAGTCCAGCAGGTGAAGCCTACCTTCTGAGGAGGCAGATCGAAAGGCATCTCAAGGACTTTGTCAGAGGGTATGAGATTCCAAAGATCAAGGGGGTGCCGACAGAGATCATCGGTCTTGAGCAGAGGATCGAGGTCGTTAAAGACTCGTTCAGGTTCGGAGTGCGTGTTGATCGGGTAGAGAAGAGGGCGGACCGAACCGTGATTCTGGATTACAAGACCTCTGCGAACCCAAAGCCCTTGAGCATCAATTTCCGGAAACTCAACTTAGACACCAGGGAGGCTTGGCCAGAGGTAATTGGAACCCTTCAGCTTCCCCTCTACACGCTGATCTATTCGGAGGCCACTCGAACCCACCCGAAAGATGTGGATTCCATGTTCTTGCTTCTGGGGAAGACGAGAGTGGACGAAGGGATTGAACTCCCTCTCTTTGAGGACGGAGATGACCGTGAAGAGAGATTGAATATTCTCCAGCGCATCATCTTCATTCTCTTAGCAGAGATCGTTGACCCTCACAGGCCTTTCGAAGCTCCGAGAATGGAAAGGCGGGCATGCAGAAGCTGTCCATTGGGCCAGATCTGCACCAATCAGGAGTGAAGCTACCCGCCATCCCGTTAAGACGGGACAGGGACGGCGGGGCTTCCGGGAAATGTAGGTATCATTGCAGCGTCGGCTTTCCTCCCCGCCTATCCCGCGAAGGGAGCGGGGCATCCAGCCAACTTGCCCGTGACGGGGCTTTGGGGAAACAACTTTATTTCTCTACAACCTGGACCTTTATCTCGATCCTCTCCTGAGGATTGTCCTTGGAATCCCTAGGTTGGTTGACGATTTTGTCTGCCACTTCCATTCCTGACACCACTTCACCAAAGGCACTGTACTTCTTGTCGAGGAAAGCTGCGTTTGCGACACAGATGAAGAACTGAGAGCCTGCGCTGTCAGGATCTTGGGCTCGGGCCATGGAGAGCGTTCCCCGCTTGTGCGGTTTGTTGTTAAATTCCGCCATAATCGTGTACCCGGGTCCACCCATGCCGTGCTTCGACTTGTCTGGATTCTTGGAGTTTGGATCTCCTCCTTGGATCATGAAGCCTGGGATGACACGGTGAAAGGTCGAGCCATCGTAGAACCCTTTTTTCGCCAGCTCGATAAAGTTATTGACGTGATTGGATGCCACTTCAGGGAAGAATTTCAATTCTATCTTTCCAAACTTTGTTTCGATGATCGCCTTGGTTTCTGCCATTTTCTTGATCTCCTCCGGGGTGAACGTTTTCTGTCTCGGTTGCCCCAAAGCCACGGGGACAACCACGAAAATCAAAATGAGTATCTGTAGCAGCCATTTAGCAACGAGCCTCATATGTTCCTCCAATTTAAATGTCTTGTTTGTCATTTCATGCGTTCAACTCGAAACTTGTAACTTGAAACTTGCAACTCCTCCCTCCTTACTCTTCACTCTCGCCGTCAGGCGAGATAGGATTCCCACTGTTTTGCCGTCTTCCGAATGTAGCCGGAAGGAACCTTCTTCATGACTTCATTGTGGCCGGGGAGAAGAACCCCCACTTCCTTGTCAGCGAGCCGCATCAGAGATTTCTTAAGTTCGCCTGCGTCCGCTCCGTAGAGATCGAAACGGCCAATGGCGTAGTCCGCATAGATGACATCGCCGGGGATGAGGACTTTATCGGACGCATGGTAGAGGCCAATGCTTCCCATGGAGTGCCCTGGAATATGGAGAACCTGCCACGTCATTCCTCCAATCTCAAGATCCTCGCCTCCTTCAAGTTTCCGGTGGACATCAAAACGAAAAGTCCCGGATTTCAGACCGTACTGGCCCTGAACCATGGCACGAAACATATCCATGCCATAAACGGTTCTTTCATCTCCTTGCTCGAGCGGTTCGGCCTCCAGACGATGGATCCAGAGTTCCGCCCGTGGCAATTTCTTCTGGATCTCGGAGAGGCACCCGATATGATCGAGGTGGGTGTGGGTGAGGATGACTCTCTTGATGCTTTTTGGATCAATCCCCATCTTCTGGACGGACTCGATCTTATAGCTTCCTTTTCCAACAAGGCCTGGGTCAACGAGAGAGAGGTCGTCAGACGAAAGTTGGCCGATCAGGTACGTGTGGGAGTCTGGAATAAATTCATCCTGCCCGGGGATGACATAGATCCCTTCCAGAATCTTGGTCATGGATTGTTCCTCCAAATTGTTCTGATGCCGATTGATTCGCCCCGCCTTAAATTAGGTAAATAGATAACATGACATTTCATGATCGGTCAAATAAACAATTTCTTGACAATTCCCTGAAATGGTATAAATTTCTATCAATTCTATTTAAACTGGAGGCTAACATTGGTTGAGGAAAGAGTGAAGGATGCGACTAAGATTTTGAACGTTCTCAGGTCGATGGAGGGTTACAAGCCTCATTTTGAAATTCTCGGAAATTATCGTTTGATTGACGACGGAATCCAGCCGGAAGCCACGATCATGGTTCGAGCGAACGGTAGAGAAATGCACGAAGCCGATACCGGAGTAGGGCCGGTGGATGCCTTGGCCAAGGTCTTGAAGAAGTCTCTCATGTCGCTTTTTCCCGAGATCGACCAAGTGAAACTGATCGACTTCAGCGCCAGGGTTTTTGACCCTGGGGCCGGAACAGCAGCAGGAGTGGAAGTGGAGATCCTGTTCAGTAACGGGAAGGATGCTTGGAAGGTGAAGGCGTTTTCTGAGAACATTAACAAGTCCTCCTTCCTGGCCCTGGTGGATGGCTTCGAATACGGGATACTCATTGCGAGAGAAAACACATAAAGGGAGGTTAGATCATGGATCGAAAGAAACTGGAAGAAGCGATTTTGGCAAAGGCCAAGGAGGGGAAAATCCCCTGTGCTTCCTGCTTTAAGATTGCGGAAGACTTCGGTATTTCGAAACAGGAGATGGGCGAGATTCTGAACCAGATGAAGATCAAAATTGGGTACTGTCAGCTCGGATGCTTTAAGTAATTTTTTGTTTGACATAATTCCTTGTTGGAATATAATGGAGTCCTCAAACGGGATTCAAAGGGGGTGAGAGGGGGTTATCAAAAAAGCGAAAGTAGGTCACATGGTTTTGATAGACTCTAAGGAGGTGAACGTATGAATTCAGTCGTGGCCGTATTGATTGGTTTAGCAGTTGCCTTTATCGGGTATCGTGTCTATTCCAAGTACATCGATACGAAGATTATGAAGGCTGATCCAAAGAGGGCTACCCCAGCCAAGATGTATATGGATGGGGTGGAATTCATGCCCACGAGTAAGAATGTCCTATTCGGGTACCAATTCAAGTCGATTGCAGGTGCAGCACCCATCATCGGGCCAATCGTAGCTATTCAATGGGGGTGGCTCCCTGCATTGATCTGGATCCTAGGAGGAGCATTCTTCATTGGTTGGGTTCAAGACTACTCGACTGCAATGATAGCGATGAGGAAAGAGGGCGCATCTCTTGGGGGGTTGAGTCACAAGCTTATTTCACCAAGGGCGAGGATCATCCTCCTCTCCTTTATCTACTTCTATCTCCTTCTCATTGCCGGGGCTTTTGGGAACGTCGTGGTCAGCACGGCCATCGGTCTGAAGGCAGCCCCCATGGCCTGGCTTTTCCTAACGATCGGTGGAATTTTGGCTGGACAGATGATCTATCGTTGGAAAAAGGATATCATCCTGACCACTGTGGTTACGGTTGTGATTGCCCTGATTGGGATATGGCTCGGAAACCTTGCACCCTCAAATTCAATTATTGGGGATTCCCTCGCCAATAGTAAAGTCCTGTGGGCGATCGCTGCGTTTGTGTTTTGCTATTTTGCGGCCGTTTTGCCCATCTGGAGGTTCGCGCTTCCCATTAACTATGTGGGCTCTTACATCGTTTTCCTGGGACTATTCTTTGGGATAATTGGGGTGTTTGTCCTCCACCCTGATTTTACCCTCCCCGCTTATACCACCTTTTCAATAGGAATTGGCCCCTTATGGCCCATTTTGTTTGTAACCATTGCCTGTGGATCTATCTCCGGGTGGCATAGCGTCGTATCCAGTTCAGGGACAGCCCGACAATTAGAGTACGAAACAGACGCTCGTCCCGTGGGAGGTGGGGTCATGTTTGTGGAGATGATGCTTGCCGTTTTTGCACTCGTTATTGCGGGATCGATTTATGCTTCCCCAACTGAATATGGGACGGCGTTGGGTAAGGGGGCCGGAGTTGTTTTTTCAGCCGGGGTTTCGAAGTTTCTTGGAGCATTAGGACTCCCAGCTGGTGTGGGCGCATCTTATGGTAGCGTCATGATGATCGTCCTGGCCGTTACCATTTTGCAACTTGTCGTCCGATTTATGAGGGTTGCCACCTCGGAGTTGATGGGTGACGTTAGCCCTATCTTTAAGAATGCTCATGTGGGAACCATCATCGCCAGCCTACTCGGAATCCTTCTGGTCTTGACAGGCTGGTTTCAATACCTATGGATACTTTTTGGAGGTGCGAACCAATTGATGGCATCTCTGGCGTTGATGTTGGTGGTCGCCTATTTGATGTCAGAGGGAAAACCAGCTGCTTACGCCTTTTATCCGATGATCTTCATGTTTATTACGACTGTGGCTGCGCTCCTTTATACCTCTTATGGACTGCTTTACCGAGTCCTTACAGGGGTCGTGAAGGGAACAGAGAGAATTGTAGGAAACACGCTCATGGGGCTTGTCGGATTCTTCCTTGTTATTGCGGCGATCATTCTGGCAGTTGAAGGAGTGAAGGCATTCGGTCGATATCGAGCGATAAAAGCTCAGCCCGCACCAGCCAAAGCCTGATAAAGGTTAGAGGCCAGAGGTTGGAGGCGAGAGGTAATTCCAAAATCCTTTGGTCTTCATCCAAAGGGTTTGTAGGGGCGGCCCTCTGCGGCCGCCCTGGTTTTGCTAGGCCCGTTAGGTGAACGGGCCCTACATTTTGTGTTATATTGAATTAGTAGCCGCAGGCTTTAGCCTGCGTAAGCGTAATATGACGCAACCTGAAGGTTGCGGCTACAAATCTGTTTTTGTTTGAGGAGATTTCGTTATGGCAGAAGAAAAAAAGAAAGGCGGATTCTTCCAGGCGGTTAAGGAGGTTATCTATGGACTGGCTGCTCATGATTCAGCACGTTTTGCGCTGAAAACCAGAGCAAGCATGGAGCACCTCTTCATTCTCATTACCATGGGAGACATGTTAGGTGTGCCTATCCTGCCGCCCTATTACTCGCTGCGCTTATTGCCTTATGTGGTTCCACAAATCTCTACGTGGAAGCGCAGAATGTTGAGGGAAAAAGACTTAACCGACGCGTTAGCGTAAGAGAAGAGGTTATTAGGTAATTGGGTTATTAGGTTATTTGTAATACCCATTGGCTGAGTGAATATTCTGCATTCTTAGTTACCCAATTACTCGGTTGCCCAGCGACTCAATGACCCAATAACTGAATTACCCAATAACTGAATTACCTAATAACTAGAGGGGGGTGATTCCCATTTCATTAGCAACGATTTTTGACCTTTATCCGGATCGGCGATACATCATGTTTGGTGGAAAGGGTGGATTGGGGAAGACCACTTTTTCTGCTGCCACAGCGTATTACCTGGCAAAAAAGGGAAAAAGAGTATTAGTTTTTTCCGTTGATCCCCAGGCCTCCCTGACCGATATCTTCAAGAGGGATATCTTTGGCAAAGGCCCCACAGAGATTATGCCCAATCTCTATGCCCAGGAGATTGATGCCGACCGTCGTGTGAAGGAATATCAGCAGGAGATCCGGCAGAAGATCTTTGATATGTATGGGATAGATAAGATTCCGGAGGAGATAGAGAGCTACATACTGGCCGCTGGTGCAGAGCCTGCAATGGAGGAAAGCGCCATTTTTGATGAGGTGGTCGATATCGTCATCAAGGGTGGCTATGACTACTACATTTATGACTTAGTACCTTTGGGCCACGCCCTCTACTATCTGAGTATGGCATCGGTGTATGATGCGTGGATTGGTAGGATCACCAATCTCCGGGAGCAAATGAGAGAATATGATAAGGCCGCAGCGGTCATCCGTCGGGAAAAGGATCTGGATGAGGACGCCATCCTGAATGAACTCCTTTATATCAAAGACCGGATCAACAAATCTTCGAGCATCCTCACCGACAAACAGAAAACAGCCTTCTTCTTCGTCATAACAGCTGAGGAGATGATCATCAAGGATACATTAAAAGCGGCAGAACTTTTTTCTAAGTTTGACGTTCCTTTAAGTGGATATATCATCAATCGGGTTCTGCCTCTTGGATTGAAGGACCAAAATATTCCCGAATATTTAAAAAATCGTCTCACGATGGAGCAACATTACCTGAAGGTGATCGACACCACTTTTGGTAAACAGATTTTAGCATCTGTACCTGAGATGGAACGAGACGTAACTGGCCTTCCAATGATTGAGAAGATGGCGAAAGCCATGTTTGGTGATTTCTAGAATGAAGCCCACGGCTCTCAGCGGTCAGCTTTCAGGGAAACTCTTGCTTTGGACAGCGGATTGTTGACGGCTGAACGCCACTCTTGAAAGGGAAGTTCCATGGCAAATCAGGTCACAATCAATATGAAAAACTTTTTGAAGGATCGCCCCAAATTGAAATATATCTTCTTCGGAGGAAAAGGAGGGGTGGGAAAGACGGTCATGGCAGGGGCGGCAGCCTTATGGTCAGCTAAACAAGGGAAGAAGACCTTGCTTGCCTCGACCAATCCTGTTCACAGCCTTTCAACCCTCTTAGAAAAAGATGTCTTTGGGAAAGCGGCTGTCGTCTGCGACGAAGAGAAATGCTATGCCTTTGAGATCGACACAAAGGATACCATTGAACGCTCCAAAAAAGAAATCCGCGAGAAGATTAACTGGTTCCTTAAATTTGCCGACATAACAACAAAAGCAGAAGATTTTATCGAATCAGCCACGATGAATCCTGCCTTCGAAGAGTCGGCTATGTTTGAAAATATGGTGGATCTCATGTTCAAGGATGAATATGATTTTTACGTCTTCGATACTGCTCCCACAGCGAATGCGAGGCGCCTTCTCGGAATGTCGAAGGTCTACTCCCTCTGGGTGGAAAAGATGCTGAAGAGCCGAGAGGAGGCAAAATCGCTGAGGGAGCTGCTTTCCTTCTCGAAAAAAGAAAAAAAAGACCCTCTCCTGGATTACCTATTAAATTTCAAGGATAGGATGGGTAATGCCAAAAATCTCTTAACCGATGATGCTCTGACCGCCTTCTTTTTTGTAACACTCCCCGAGAGCCTACCCATTGCCGTCATCACCCGTTTTATCAATTGGTTCCATGAATTCGGAATTCCGATAGGCGGTGTGATCGTCAATGGAGTGATTCAAAAGGGTCAGGTGGGAAAAGACGCTCCGGAGTTCGTCCTCAATCGGGTGCAGATGCAAGATGAACATATGGAGGAAATCTGGAAGATATTCGGTGACAGGGTGAGAGCCGTTCTTCCTCTTTTTGAGACAGAGGTCAAGGGAGCGAAGATGCTCAACCGGCTGGTCGAGCACCTTTTCGTTCCATGACCTGACGGATTGGAAAGAGACACCGTGCCATTGAGCGGTGTCTCTTCCGTTTTCCTGATCTCCAACGTCCTTTTGTTTCCCACCTAATGAGTCTCTCAGAATCTGTCCTGCATTGTAGAAGCATCACCTTCATCTATTATTAGCGTATTGTTATAGCCGGATGAGAACCCCAGTCTACCTATTGCTCCGTATCCCCTTTCCAATGAATGAAGCTCCCCGCCCACACGGCGGGGCTTCCGGGAAATGAAGATATGATTATAGGGTCGGCTTTCCTCCCCGCCCCTGCCTACTGGCAGGAAGGCGGTGCATCCAGCCGACTTGCCCGTGACATTTTTCGTTTGGCATGTGAAAGAATTCTGACCGAAGAGGGCCAGCGTTTGGACAAATAGATGGTAACTCTTTGATATTACAGTTAATTTTGTTAGTGAAATCTTGGTACATGAATTGCAGGCAAAGAGTAACTACTCGTTTTTATTAAATTAATGAGAGACTGATGCGATGTTGGCCGTTCTTCAGCTCATTATAGCTATCTTTGCAATCTACAGTGCCCTTGAGTTTCCCGAGGACCTTAGGCTCCTTGTGCCTCTGGGATGTCTCATTGTCATGCTCGTCATCGGCCGCATCGACAAACAGTCTGGGGAAAAGAGTGAGGAGAGGAAGAAGCGGCTGAAGGCGAGAATGGAAGAGATGCTCGAGAAAGAGGAGTCATCAACGAAGGAACAAGATTTCTTCACCATCGACTCCTTGCTCTGGCCCAAGAACGAATTCATGCTCACTGAGGCGGTTCATTTCATCTTCAAGGACCTAAAATTCAGGGTATCCACTGGAGTCAACTATCATTCCGTAGATCGGATTGTCAGAATTCCGGATTCAGAGACGGCCTTTGGGTTGGAGATTCTGATGAGCGAAAAGGATCTCGACAAGAATCATCCCAAGATCGAACGGGCGCTCCAATTTCAGAGCGAAAAGAAGGAGAGTGAAAAGGCCCTCATCATTGCGAGCACATACATCCGCCTTCAGCTGTCAGACAGAGGGCGTGTCAGTCATATTTCTCGAGAGCTTGCGGATGTGCTTAGCCGAAACCAAGTCAGTGTCATCACCGCCCACCACCTCTATCAACTCTGGCAGAAAGGCAAGTCAGGGGAACTTGACATCTTCAAGGTGTTTCAGCAGATCTATGACCACCCGGGCGGTGTTTTCTTTTCGAAAAAGATGGAGAACTCCCTTTCGCTCTCCTTTGACCTACCCGGCCAGTCTTCCCTCGCAGACTAGCAGGTTGCTGAAAAGTGGCCCTGCCTACCGCAGGCAGGCACCTGCATTGTCCGGCCCGCTCACCATCTCACGGGCGTGTCCAAAGTTGCTCCTGACTCGTCGCAACGGCCCGCTTCGTCGTTGCGGCGTACCACAGAGTGCGCCTCGCCCCTCAGGATTTCGGAGGCCTTGCATCTGACCCTTTTTGAGCAACCTGCAAGGGTACTTTTTCAGCATTGTGCTAGGTTCTTCGCGTTCTCTCCCGCGACTCCCGTAATCTATCTGTGATGTACGAGAGAAGAGACTCTTGGGTGCTTTCGGTTTATTCCTGCCTCCGTTATAATAAATTGACTGAGTCGCTTTTCCCTTGCTCCCCTCTCGGCGGCAAGGGAAAGAATCGTGGTTCCTTTGCGCTCTTTGTGCCTTTGCGGTGAAAATCTGATTTTCACAAGAATGAAGTTGAAGATGAGAGTCAAAGAGATTTTCGCAAAGACGGTCCTGACAAAAACGGGCATCACGAGCTTTGACTACTGTATCAATCCCTATGTGGGGTGCCAGCACGGGTGTCGGTACTGCTACGCCGGCTTCATGAAGCGATTCACGGGCCACCTGGAACCCTGGGGTGAGTTCGTTGACGTGAAGGTGAATGCGCCCCAGGTCTTGAGGAAGCAGTTAAAAAGGGCGAAACCAGGGAGAGTGTGCGTCAGTTCAGTGACCGATCCTTATCAGCCTCTCGAAAAAAACTACAGATTGACCCGAGGTTGCCTCGAAGCTCTATCGGAAGTTCAATTTCCGGTGGACATTCTGACACGCTCTCCCCTCTGCTTGAGAGATTTTGATCTCTTTAAGCAATTCAAGGAAATCGATGTGGGGTTTTCGATAGGAACGCACGATGAAAAGATCAAGAAACTCTTTGAACCCCATTCTCCTTCGATTGCCTCTCGGATTGAAGCCCTCAGGATTCTTCACCAGGCAGGAGTATCTACGTATGCGTTCATAGGCCCCATGCTCCCTTTGGATCCGCGGTCATTAGTGGCCATGCTCGATGGGGCGGTTGACGAGGTTCTCATTGATCGAATGAACTATCCCAACAAAGTGAAAGCCATTTACCGAAGGGAGAAGCTCGATTCCTATCTTGAGGAAAACTACTTTCATATTTTTGGTACCGAACTCAAGAAGCAGTTTGAACGGAAAGGAATCTCTGTCACAATGATTTTGTGATCCCCGACACACGATGCTCATGGACTGCGGAATAGGGGATCCAAGAAGAGGGGCTTGAGATGACGATTGGAAGATTCGGATTGAGAAGACGAGACTACGATTTTCCTCCTTTTAGGCCGCCCAGTGAGGCGAACAGCCTGCTCTTGAGAGTGACCCGAGGTTGTCCCTGGAACCGCTGCGCTTTCTGTTCGATGTACAAAACGGTCAAGTTTGAAATCAGAGATTTGGAGGAGATTCGTGGAGACATCGAAATGGCCGGGGGGCTATACGGAGACAGGGTGAGAACGGTCTTCATCGCTGACTCCGACAGCCTCGTAACAAAGACAGAGACTTTTCTCGAAGTCCTAAAAAGCCTCTACGCATCCTTTCCGCATGTTGAACGCATCACGAGTTACGCCAGGGCAAAGACGTTGGCCAAGAAGCCCTTTGACGACCTAGAGAAGATCCGTAAAGCGGGTCTGACTCGGCTCCACGTGGGCCTCGAGACAGGGGATCGGGAGCTCCTGCAGGAGATCAAAAAAGGAGCTACTCCTGAAGAGATGATTGAAGCAGGAAAGAAGGCAAAACGGGCAGGGTTCGAGTATTCTTTGTATGTGCTTCTGGGGATCGGAGGCGAAGAGAAATGGGAACAACATGCCAGAGGGACTGCAGAAGTTTTAAACCAGATCGATCCTCATTTCATCCGTGTCCGGACTTTCATCCCCCAACCTGATTCGCCACTCTACGACGCAATGGAGGCCGGTCGTTTCCAGCCGCCTGGGCCGGAGACCATTCTTAAAGAGACAAAGGTCTTGCTCGAGAAATTGGAAGTGACTTCGGAATTCCTGAGCGACCACATATCGAATCTGCTTCCCCTTCACGGTAAACTCCCTCAGGAAAAGGAAAGAATGGTGGGGATGGCTGAGGAAGCTCTGCGCAGATTCAAAGAAGACTACGGGTTAAGAGAGGAGATGGAGGCGAGGCGACACCTGACGAACCTCTAAAAAATAAAGGGTTCGAGAGGCCGAGGGTAGGTGGATTTCGTTTTTTTCTGATATAAATTGGAAATATGCGTCAAGTCAATCCTATGTGTTCAAGGAGGTGACTGTATGAAAAAGCATGTTTGGATCGTCGGATTGCTAGTGGGTCTCTGTCTGGGAGGCCTCGTCGCGGCTTTGGCGAATGCTGCCGAACCCGATAGGCAAACCCTAAGTGACTTACTTAATGCCTTGGATCAAAAGATTAAGGATGCGGATCAGCGAGGGGTGGCTCACCCGAGGTTTTTGGAGGAGCTTCGAGCCATCGTGAAGGAGTATCGGGCCAATATCCGGGTCGTCTTTCTCAGCGAGGATTTTTCCGATGGCGATTACTACAACAATCCTAAATGGGCAGTGAATGCGGGCACCTTTCGAGTCACGAAGGACCGCAGGCTTTTGAGCGAGGTTGCTGTCGAAACGCCGTAAGCCACTTCTGCTCCCGCAGAGAAAACGAAACCTTTCCCGGGGATTCTCAAGGACATCCTGAAAACACCCACGGAGGAAGGGAAGACTCCAAGTACTGCTCCCGCAGCGGAGAGGGCTGCCATCTACACGTTGGTTTCCATAGGACCTGCCTTCGAAGTGGATCTTATGCTGGTGTCCAGGTCGACGCGGGGTTCTGCGGAGTTTGTCCTCTTGGGGGGAGAGCAAAACGCTGCCTACTACCGAGTGATTTATCGACCTTCTCCCTCGAGCGAACGTCCCATCGAGATCGTCCGAGAAAGAGATGGCAAAAGTTTCGTCATCGACACGGCCACGCAGTATCCCTCCCTTGATGACGGCGTTCCTCACAGAATCCAGTGGATCCGGGACTCTCAGGGCCGAATGCGAATTCTTATCGACGGGAAAGAGGTTCTCGCGACCTATGAGTTTTACTACCAGGGCAACTTTACGGGATTCGCGTTCAGGAATCTGGGAGGAACCTACGAGGTGGGTCCCATCATGGTGTACCAAGCCCAAGAGACGAAGACCCAGTGATCAGGATTGCGAAGGCCTCGTTGCGAGGGTTCCGGGCCCTCTTCGATTTGATTCTAATCTTAACCGGCAAGTGCCCCGTAAGCCCCGCCCTTGAGGGCGGGGTCAAGGGGCACAATATAAAAGGAAAGTACCTTACCGGGAAGCCACGCCCGATAGGGCGTGGAGCTTCACTTAGTGCCGCGAAATGAACGTTGGGGACGTTGCTTGCTATTTTAGTGCTCTTGGACCTTCGGATCAGGCCAAGGCCAAACATGACTGTAATGGGTGACACCTTTTTTTCTGTACATTAGGTATTGAAAATCATTGAAGAACTCCTTGGTCTCCAATTTCGACCAGTTTCTCTTCCGCAGTCTGCATCCAAAGATTTTAGTTGGGACGGCGAGTGATCGGTACGCCGGTTGGATTGGGCAGATCTACACGGAGGGGCGATATACAAAAGGGATCACTCAACGAACCCACAAAGTAGGAGACAAGTCCTTCGTCGAAAAGGTCCTGCCTGTTGAAAGTGTTCAGGAGTATTTTGAGCATTTTCCGGTTCTCGAGATTGATTATACCTTTTACCGGCTTCTACTTGATGAAAAGGGGAAAGCGTCCCAGAATCATCATGTCCTCAGTGAATACAAACGTTACGCAAAGGACGAAGACCTTTTCATTCTGAAAGTGCCTCAGGTGATCTGCTCAAGAAGAGTAAGAAGAGGCGGAAAACTCATAGAGAATGAGGATTATCTGAACTCGGAAGTCTTTACGAAACAGTTCTACAAACCCGCCATTGAAATTTTGGGTCCAAACCTTGGAGGATTCGTCTTTGAGCAGGAATACCATCTCAAGAACGACCGGTTCTCTTTAAATGAGCTCGCCGAGTCCTTGGATACTTTCTTTGCTAAAATTCCCCGAGATGCCCGCTATCACATTGAGCTTCGCACCGAGGCCTATCTCGCAGATCCGGTATTTGATATCCTCGAGAAGCATAGTGTGGGTCCGGTGTTTTCCCATTGGACCTGGCTTCCTCCTCTTTCCAAGCAGCTCACCCAAGAGGGGGGAAGGTTCTTCAGCTCGGGTAACTTTTGTATTGTGCGTCTGATCACTCCCCTTCGAATGAAGTATGAAGACTCTTATGCGAGGGCCTTTCCATTTGACAAGCTCATCGATGGAATGTTGGATTCAAGGATGATCGAGGACACAGTCCAGTTAATTAGGGAGGCAATCAAAAGGGCGAAGAAAATCGCCATCATCATCAACAACCGGGCCGGTGGCAACGCCCCCCTCATTGCAAAAGAAATCGCCCGAAAGGTGGCGGCAACACCGATATAATGATCCAGCCTAAATAACTGCCCTGGAAGGAGGGACGTCCATTGGCAGGTTTTGCCTTCTTGAGTTAGTATGGTGGGCTATGGAGGAGTGAGGAAAAGCGTCGTGCATGAAAAAGTGAACGAAAGGGCCCACAATCGTTCGACGGAGGTTCATCAATGAAGTCTCGTTTAGCTGTCTTGGCTATCGGAGGAAATTCTCTTATCAAGGACAAAGATCACATCGCATTGTCTTGGCAGTATCAAGCCGTGAGGGAAACGTCAAGGTATATTGCCGAACTCATTGCCGAGGGGCTAAGCATCGTGATCACGCACGGCAATGGTCCCCAGGTAGGTTTCATTTACCGAAGAGGGGAACTGGCCCGCCATGAACTCCCTCTCATTCCCTTGGACATCTGCGGCGCGGACACGCAAGGAGCGATCGGGTATATGATTCAGAAAGCCCTTCTGAACGAATTTCGTGAGAGGGGCATCACAAAGAAAGTGACCACCGTGGTGACTCAGGCAGTTGTGGATAGGAGCGACCCGTCCTTTGAGCATCCCTCCAAACCGATCGGTTCTTTTATGGCGGAGCAAGAAGCTTTGACCCACCAGAAAGAATTCGGGTGGCAAGTGGCTGAGGATGCGGGTCGGGGGTTCAGGCGTGTTGTGCCTTCCCCCATCCCGAGAGAGCTTATTGAGTTGGATGTGGTCAGAATATTGGTGAAAAAGGGGTACGTCGTAGTAGCTGTGGGCGGAGGCGGTATCCCTGTCATACGAAATGAGCAGGGGGAGATCGAAGGAGTTGAGGCTGTCATTGACAAAGACCTCGCGTCTTCTCTTTTGGCGAGAAAACTGGGAGCAGATACGTTCATTATCTCGACATCGATTGATGCTGCCTATTTGAATTTCGGGAAAGAGAACCAGAAACCGATCACCCGGGCTACCCTCCCTGAGATCAGGCGGTATCTGACGGAAGGACATTTCAAGGCAGGATCGATGAAGCCCAAAATCGAGGCCATTGTTGAGTTTTTGGAAGGGGGCGGCAAGAAGGCAGTGATTACGTCCCCGGAGAACCTCTTGGAGGCGTTCAAGGGGAAATGCGGAACCACGATCGTGGGGTGAGGCTATTTGCTGCAGCCAGAACAGCTACTTGATGAACAAGACCCACACGAAGAACTCGCTGTACTCTTGAACTTTCCACCCACGGAGAAGGCAAAGGCAGACATGACGCGAGTCACTTTCTTGCTCTTGCATTCAGGACAGGAAATTTTCTCTGAGGAATTAAAGACGAGTTTTTCGAACTCGTGGTTGCACTGTCTGCATTGAAATTCGTAGATAGGCATGGACATCACTCCTTTACCCTCCTACGCAAAAAGGCACAATCCCTTAGACCGTGAGCGCCCTCGGCCATCGCCCATGACGTCGGGCAATGCATGCGGAGAGGGTACCCTTCGAAGCTCTGAAAGAGCGTAGTAGGGTGTGCTTCGGAGGGTTCCGCCCTCTGAAGCATGTGGAGAAACCACGAACTTTTGCCCGTAAGACTCCACCTTACGAATAACACTTTTTGAGCTGATCGGCAATCCAAGCCGCTTTTTTAGCCATTTTCAGTCTGTTCTCCTCCTCCATTTCTAAAGAAATCTTGCGACACACCTCCTCTGCCTTTTTCAAATACTCTCTTTGCCATCTGGCTTTTTCTTTAGAAACGACTAACTTTGCAGAAGAGGAGAGAGCCTGAGGATAGGAATTCACGAGGTAGGCTTTCATAGCGAGACTAAAGTTCAGAAGGAATTGGAGTTGGACATTTTGAGGGTCTATCTTGAAAGCTTGCGAGAAGTACGTGGCGGAGAGATCATAATGTTGACTCTGAAGGTAACTTCGGGCAGCCAGGCGGTAGGCATCGAAGGTTCCTCGGGCAAACATAAGGCTGAAGATTTCTTTTCTTTTCTTGATTCCATAAACCCTTCCCAGAAGAGGTTGATTTTCGAGAAGGAACCGAATTAAGAACGGGTTCGCTCGATTTTCTCTGAAAAAATCGACCAGCTGGGCCGCAGCGTCTCGAAAGAGGGATTTCATTTCCTCCATTCCTTCAGACACTCCCTGTTCTGCCTTTAAGATGATTCTCTCGAATTGCTGTAGGTAGTCTTCCTCATAAGTCGACTTCCCCATCCTTCGCTTGTACTCGAGGTATCTGGGCCGATAGACTTCCAGCTGGTAGACATTTTCTCTGAGTTTCATGGCCTCATGAAAGATGGAACCGATGGCCAAATCAAGGAGCCACTCCTTCCTGTGGAAAACTCCTTTCCCGCTAGAGCGAAAGAGGGCGTGACATTTTTCCTTCAGGTTGTAGAGGAGATTCCCGCTTCTATCGTCTACCCAGTGTCCAATGTCAGGAAAGCGGAGGGCTCCCTTCTGGTACCTTCGGTAAATTTCCTGGAAGGCAATTTGTGATTGGAAGAGGCCTTTTACAATGGCGAGGGTATTTCTGTCGCGGGACTCGAGGACTATCGATTGCATCGTTTTTACCTTTCGTCTATTTCATAATTATATATCAGGTTGGGAGTCATTTGTGAAGAAGAATCTCACGTCTCCCGTAATTCCTCAGTTTCGGGGTCACGCAGTCGGCCACGGGGGCCGACCTACTCCGTCCTCGCGTTTCAAAGGCTGGTTTTTACAGGTGAGCCTAATTAACCTCTGAGCCCTGATGGACGATGGTTTTCCAGGTGGCGTGACGAGGTCCTTCCGAAGAGGATCCGCCACTGAACCGCTGCGGGCGAGTAGGTCGATCCCCGTCGAATCAAGTTGTGTTGTACGGTAACCGAGGGATTGCCGTCTTCCCATAAAAAAGTTGGCGATCCGTTGGGGAAAGAGATATATTGAGTGCGATTCTATGGTGTTGTTTCACAGGACACTTAAAGAAAGAACAAGAAATCGTCAAGGGGGTAGACCATGGGAATCCGAAGAGTGGATCAACTAGAGTTGGAGGGCAAGAAGGTTTTCGTTCGGGTCGATTTCAATGTCCCCCAGGATGATCAAGGTCAAATTAGAGATGATACTCGAATTCAGCTTTCCCTCCCAACCATTCGATGGGTGGTCGAGTCCGGCGGGAAAACCATCCTAGCGTCCCACCTCGGCAGGCCCAAGGGGAAGAAGGATCCGAAATTCAGCCTTCGTCCGGTCGCCGAGAGGTTATCGAAACTCTTAGGGAAAAAAGTGGCCCTTGCCATTGATTGTGTTGGAGAGGCTGTGGAAAAACAGACTCAAAGCATGAAGAGAGGCGAAGTGATTCTTCTGGAAAACCTCAGGTTTCATCCAGAAGAGGAAAAGAACGATGAGACCTTTTCGAAGGCTTTGGCCTCCTTGTGCGACGTCTATGTGAACGACGCTTTTGGCGCCGCACACCGGGCCCACGCCTCCACGGAGGGGATGACGCGGTTTGTGAAGGAGGTGGCTGCGGGTTTTCTCATGATGAAGGAGATCGAAAGCTTGGAGAAAGCGTTGGTGAATCCCCAGCGGCCCTATGTCGCACTTCTAGGGGGAGCGAAAGTTTCAGATAAGATTGGAGTCATCCAGAACCTCGTGGATAGGGTGACCACACTCCTGATCGGAGGAGGCATGGCCTATACGTTCTTGAAGGCAGGAGGAGTGGATGTAGGAAAGTCACTGGTGGAAGAGGATCAGCTGACATTTGCTTCGGGTCTCATGGCCCACGCTAAAGAGAAGGTAAAGTTTCTTCTCCCAAGCGATCACGTCGCTGCCGAACGGATGGATGCCCAGGCCCAACGGAGGGTTGTGAGAAATGGAGAAATTCCTTCAGGCTGGGTTTGCCTGGACATCGGTCCAGATACAGTCAAAATCTTTTCTGCAGAAATAAGGGGTGCCAAAACGATCTTCTGGAATGGCCCTATGGGTGTATTTGAAATGGAACCTTTCAGCCACGGCACCGTGGCCATCGCCCAGACGGTCGCCAGTTCATCAGCTTTCAGCATTGTGGGGGGCGGAGATTCGGTTGCCGCTGTCAATAAGGCAGGAGTCGCAGAAAGGATCAGCCATATTTCGAGTGGCGGGGGGGCTTCCCTTGAATTTCTGGAGGGGAGAAAGCTCCCGGGCATTGAGGCCTTAAGGAGGGGAGACTGATGGCAAGAATACCTTTGATGGCAGGAAACTGGAAGATGAACAAGACAGTGGAGGAGGCCATTGACCTAGTGAAGCAGTTGAAAGCCGCGATATCAGGAGTTAAAGGGGTCGAAGTTGCCGTGGCCCCAGCTTTCACAGCGTTGTACGCGGTCTCGAAGGAGCTCAAGGATTCGACGGTTCATCTCGCAGCTCAAAACATGTTCTGGGAAGAAAAGGGGGCCTTTACGGGCGAGGTGTCCCCGCTCATGCTGAAAGAGATGAGCTGCGCCTACGTGATCATAGGTCACTCTGAAAGGCGACAGTTTTTTGGGGAGACAGACGAGACGGTGAATCGCAGAATGAAGATGGTCATCGCTCACGGGATGAAGCCGATCTTCTGCATCGGAGAGACGTTGAAGGAGAGAGAGGAGAATCGAACGTTTTTGGTGCTCGAACGGCAGATCGAAGGAGGGCTCAAAGGCATCAAGGAGAATGAGGTTAAGACCATGGTCATTGCGTATGAACCGGTCTGGGCCATCGGAACCGGGAAAACTGCAACCCCCCAACAGGCAGAGGAGGTTCATCGATTTATTCGCCAGAAATTGGAGAAACTCTACTCTCGAGGAGTGGCAGCGGCTATCCGGATCCAGTACGGCGGAAGTGTGACCCCTGAAAACGTCAAAGGGCTCATGGATCAAGAGGACATTGATGGAGCCCTGGTAGGGGGAGCCAGTCTGAAATCAGACAGTTTCTCAAAGATTGTCAGATTCAGAGAAATATGATACATATAATATCTTGACCGGCAAGTGCCCCGTCCCGTCTTAGCAAGATAGGGGGGCAAGGGGCACAATGAAAACGATACTTCCTTTCCGGGAAGCCCCAGCATGTGGCCGGGGGGCTTCAAATATTTAAAAGAAGCTCCATTCGAAACCGGGATGGAGGAAGGAGCGTTCAATTGCTTACCGCCATTACCTTGATACACGTCCTTGTTTGTATTGCTCTCGTTATGATTGTCCTTCTCCAGGCAGGGAAGGGGGCTGAAATGGGTGCAGCCTTCGGAGGGTCGAGTCAAACGTTATTCGGTAGTGCAGGAGCGATGGGATTTCTTACGAAGCTGACGACGATTGCTGCAGTCATCTTTATGATTACATCCCTCCTACTGGCCTTAGCCTCCACTCGGAAGGTTTCATCCGTGATTGGGGAAAAGCCGGCTCAGTCAGCTCCAGCGCCGGTTGCACCAGGAACCGTACCAGTGCAGCCACAGGCACCCTGATCTGAGACAACGAAATAGGGCCACCCTTTGGGGAGGTTGAACCGGGAAGATTATCGAGACTGAATGCCGAAGTGGTGGAATTGGTAGACACGCCATCTTGAGGGGGTGGTGGGTAATCCCCGTGGGGGTTCAAATCCCCCCTTCGGCACCAATCTTTTCAATAGGTTAGCTATTAAAAACACTCTCCCTAGACTCTCCCCAGGGGGAGTATTTTTTTGTTTGATTTCTCGCTGGACCTTTCCCCAAAAAACTCACCCTCAGACAAGTGATTCTTTCCTCCATGTCAGAACATAGGGGAATCTCGGATCCCTTCTGCTGGGTTAGCGAGGCAACTCTCTGAGAGATTTTGAGGCGGTTTAAAGAATCGAACCTGAATTCGATTCGAACCCATTCCAGTCTATTCTCGTCAATATACATCGATTTATCAATTCTTGGTACCAAATTGATATTATCCCTTCGAGGCTAAAACTCGCCATTTAAAGCACGGAAAATTCGTCCTCTAATTTTGGAATAGGGGGAGAAGGGCACGCTTGAGTGACGATTACCATATCAACGGTCTCCGCGCAAATTTCTCGTATCATCAACCTAAGGACCTGCGCCCGGTTGCCAACTTCATCCGATCTCAAACGGTCGTCCTTCAACCAACTCATTCATTCCTTCGTTTATTCGCCCCCATGGCTGGGGATGACCCCTGGCCTACCGGCAGGCAGGCTCGAACCATGAAAATTGTCCTTGGTTTCTGTAGTCACGCTATGGGACGTTTTGAGTTGTACCCCCTTGCGCCTTACTCCTCACGGGTTTCTGCCATTGTATGCGCTATGCTATTCTCTAAGTACCGGGCCGGAACCTTCTGAAAATTGCTATAATATTTAATTCTTGGTATAGTTAGGCCAATTTCCGCGGGTGATTGAAACAGACGCGAAAGAATTAAGATCGGCGTCGAAAACTAACTTCTAACCCAGCTTTTAGGGGAAGCGGTCAAGAACTTGAGGAGGGACTAAATCAAGAAAATAAGGGGAAAATACTTTATTCCGATTGCTCCTTATTATTCTTATTCTTTCTCTTTTTGAATCTTTTGTCTTTGACAGGTGATCTGTAAAGATACTGATACTTCAAGGAAGACTTCCTCTCTCATCGAGGCCGGTGTCTTTGCCGGGAAATCCAACCGAGATGGTCAATACGAAAGGCGATTCATGGCACAGATACAATTTAAGGGAAAAACATTCGTTCAGAATCATAATTTGTTGGTGAAGTACCATGAGCTTATCCCCGTCAAAGGCAAAAGCCTGACAGATAAGGTGAGTCTTCATGACAACCTTATCATTCACGGCGACAATCTCAAGGCCCTGAAAGCCCTCCTACCTCTCTACGCCGGAAAGATCAAATTCATTTATATTGACCCGCCTTACAATACGGGTAACGAGAAATGGGTTTTCAATGATAATGTGAACTCCCCAATGATGCAGGAATGGTTAGGCAAGGTAGTTGATCGGGAGGACTTGACTCGCCATGACAAATGGCTCTGCATGATGATGCCGCGGTTGAAACTTCTGCGGGAGTTATTGAGCAGAGATGGAATAATTGCCGTAACAATCGACGACAATGAGGTCTTCAGATTGGGATTCTTGATGGATGAGATATTTGGTGAAGAAAATGGACTTGCTTGTGCGCCATGGTTAGCGGAACCAAGTGGTGGTAAAGAAAAGACTGGACTCCGGGGTGGACATGAATATATCCTCATTTATCACAATGGTGATAGCTCGAACGTAACTCAAGAGGAGCGCTCAACCGGAGAACTTAATTTAAAAGACAAGGAGGGGAACTACAGGAAAGGGCGAGAACTTAGAAAATGGGGCGGTATTTCGTTGAGGGAAGACAGAAAGGGGCAATGGTTTCCTCTGACGGCGCCCAACGGAACCGTTGTCTATCCAATTAGGAACGACGGGAAGGAAGGGCATTGGCGATGGGGCAAAGAAAACGCCAAAATGAAGAAAATCCTACAAAATCCTGATTCAGCTCACTGGGAAGTACGTCCCTTTGATGAGGGGGTAATTTGGAACGGACTGAAAGAGCGGTGGGTACCATATGCAAAAATAAGAGATAAGAAGAAATCTATTGGTTGGAGCACATGGCTTGATTCTTATGGGTCTAATGCAGACGCAACGAGAGAGCTAAAGGAAATCTTTGGCGCCAAAATATTTGATACTCCTAAACCGACATCTCTTGTCGAATGGCTGGTTGGACTCCATGCAGATGAGAACTGCATTGTATTAGACTCATTTGCGGGAGCGGGCACAACCGGCCATGCTGTGCTATCGCTAAATTCTGATGACGGGGGAAATCGAAAATTCATCATGATTGAGTGCGAAGACTGTGCAGATTCCATCACGGCGGAACGAGTCCGGCGCGTAATCAAAGGGGTTCCCGCCGCGAAAGACGAAGCCCTGAAAAAAGGACTCGGCGGAACATTCAGCTTTTTTGAGCTGGGAAAACCGATTGAGTTGGAGAGCATCCTCGAAGGAGATAGCCTTCCCACTTACAAGGAGCTCGCACGTTATGTGTTTTACACCGCGACCGGAGAAGAATTTGACGAGAAGGCCGTAAAAGAGAAGAAACGGTTCATAGGCGAAAGCAAGAATTACCAGGTTTTTCTTTTCTATGAACCGAATATTGATAAGCTGAAGAATCTTGCATTAACGTTGGACATGGCGAAGGCCCTTCCACTGCTCAAAAAAGATAAGCGGCGCTTGGTGTTTGCACCAACCAAATATCTGGACCAAGAACATCTGGACCAATATCAGATTGTTTTTGCGCAGTTACCCTTTGAGATTTATGAGCTGACGCGGTGACGGATGCGATTAAAGGAATACCAGCAAAAAGCCTTAACGGAAATCAGGAATTATCTTGAACACCTGACCGCCTGGCGCAAGAGGGCCGAGGACAACCCCGACCTTGAGATTGATTTTCCATCAAAAGCTTGGGAAAAAGCTCGGATTCATCACCGCTACATTCCAAGCAAGAACGGACTGAACCAGCCGTTACCGACATTCTGCATGAAAATCCCGACAGGCGGCGGTAAGACCCTGTTGGCCGTCAAGACAGTTGATCTTGTGAATATGATTTATCGCAAGCGCAAGGTCGGCCTCGTATTATGGATCGTGCCAACAACACAGATTTACAGGCAAACGATTCAGAACTTGAAAGACCGGGATCATCCGTACCGGCAGCATCTTGACCTTGCCAGCGGCGGGAACACGCTCATCCTCGAAAAGACGGACCACTTTTCCACACAGGACGTTCAGGAAAATCTGGTTGTTCTGATGCTCATGCTTCCCTCTGCGAATCGGAAAACAAAAGAGACTCTGAGGGTCTTCAGGGATAGCGGTGGTTTCCAGGACTTTTTCCCACCCGAAGACGATATAAAAGCCCAAGAAGCCCTATTCAAACTTTTTCCCAATCTGGACACATACGAGAAGGAAAGTGGCTTTTGGGGCAAACAAATCAAAACTTCCCTTGGTAACACTCTCAGAACGCTTTCACCACTGATCATCCTCGATGAGGGCCATAAAGCTTACAGCGAGGGCGCACAGCACACCCTGCATGGGTTCAACCCATGTCTCATCGTCGAACTTTCGGCAACGCCCGTTCAGAGTAATGTCATTGTGGATATCACCGGGCGGGAGCTGCACCGCGAAGAAATGATCAAGCTGGACTTACATGTTGTGAACAAAGCAAGCCCGGATTGGAAAGATGCCCTGCTTGCCGGGTACAATAAACGCAAGGTTTTGGAAGAAAAGGCGCGGGAATACGAAGCTAACACCGGCATTAACATCCGGCCAATTTGCCTGATTCAAGTGGAACGTACCGGAAAGGAGCAACGGGGCGGACGGTGGATTCATTCCGAGCAGGTTCGGGAACACTTGGTTAAGGTCATGGGCCTCCCGGCCGAAGAAATTGCAGTTAAAACGAGCGAAAAAGACGAACTCAAAGAGGTAGATGATGTCGGAGGACTTCTGGCCCGCGACTGCAAAATTCGATATATCATCACAAAGCAAGCACTTCAAGAGGGCTGGGACTGCTCTTTTGCTTATGTCCTTGTGATTCTCACCAATCCTTCATCGAAAAACTCTCTAACTCAGCTTGTGGGGCGTATCCTTCGCCAGCCTTACGCCCGAAAGACCCAGGTCCGCGAACTCGATGAGAGCTATGTATTCTGCTTTCAACAGCGAGGGAAAGAACTACTGGAAAGTATCAAGCTGGGCTTTGAGCAAGAGGGCTTGGGTGATTTGAGGGGGCATGTTGCTACGCAGGACGAACGTAATGGTACATCGGACGAAGGAACGGACCGACCATTTGAGATTCAGGATAAATTTAAAAAGGCAGCCCGAAGGACAATTCTCCCGGTCTTTATGGTGAGAAACGGGCGCAGTTGGCGACCGGTTAACTATGAGATGGACATTGCTTCTCGGATTCCGTGGGATGAGGTCGATCTTAAGCCGGTTATGGGACTGACGCTATCGGTGTATGAGGAAAAAGATATTGAAATTGGTGTGACGCTGACCGACGATAAACATCGGGTGATCGAGACCAAAGGGAGGAAGGAACTGAAAGAGGGGGGAATCCGCATTGACTCGGTGTTCATGACTCGCCAGCTTTGTGACATCGTTCCAAACCCTTGGCAAGCGCATGAATATGCCAAAGGAATTTTGAACCATTTCCGAAACACGATGAGCGATAAACAATTAGGTGAACGGCTTATAGCCAACAACTTCGTTTTTCTCATTGAAGAATTAAGAAAACAGCTTGAAGCCGAGAAGGACCGATTGGCGGAGGGAATTTTTCGGTTGATGCTGGACAAAGACGAACTGCGTTTCTTGATCATCGGTAATGACTTCGATTGGACTTTGCCAGCATCCATTGCGGTCAGACCGACTGCAAGAACCCTAACCCGTAAGGATGGTAGCCCACTTCAACTGAATTTGTTCGAGTTTGTCCCGGAGGATGACTTCAACGAGACCGAGAAGGCGGTGGCATGGTACTTGGAGAACCAGAAGCGACTTTTTTTCTGGTATCGGAATCGTTCCCGGCGTGATTACTCGATTCAGGGATGGCGTGAACACCGAATTTACCCTGATTTTATTTTTACCGCTTCAGAAAAGGATGCTGCGCGAACGGATTACGAACGCGTTTATGTTGTGGAGACCAAGGGACTTCATCTGAAAGACAACGCAAAAACGGATTACATCCGTAAGGTCTTTAACATTTGCACCCGTGAGGCAAAATCACGGAATTGGAGCGAATTCGGTATTGACATGAAGGGCAAGGTCTTGCGTTTTGAGGTCCTTTCAGAAGACGAATGGGAAGCAAAGCTAAATGAGATTTTGATGGAAGAGATAACATAATCCAGACACGGAGGTTTCGGTTGTTTGGCCTTCTCCTCATGTTTCCTTTTCTATCTGTCACTATATACCGTATAAAGAATAAGAAGCTATCGTAAATCGTTTAATTGGAAGTCGATTATTTTCTTCTTTGATTGGATAAATATAATACCTTCGTTTTCCCTTTCTTCACTCGCGAGGTACTCAGATTTTTCGCATTTTCAGTCACCTCTGGCAAGTTAAGAATTTATCCTTGATTCTATTTCCCCCATTTATTAAAATCTTTGCATAAAACCGGCCCTCGGGTACGGGAGACCTAGTCATTTCTCCATGACGGCGGGAGTGAAGTGGGGGAGGCGCATGCATGAGCGATAAAGGAGCACATTTTTTCCGCTGTGATCTGCAGGCCCACACACCACGCGATCTCAATTGGACCGGCGGGAATTATATTACGGATGAAGAGCGCCTTGAGTATGCGACGAGGCTAGTGCAGGCGTGCCGTGATCGTGGCCTTCAGGGCATAGCCATCACCGATCACCACGATATGACATTCGTGCCATATGTACGCCGGGCAGCGGCGGCAGAGACGGATTCCGAAGGAAAACCGCTGCCAAAGGAAAACCGGCTCGTGGTGTTTCCCGGCATGGAATTAACGCTGGCCGTCCCATGCCAGGCCCTGCTTCTCTTCGATACTGAATTTCCAGAAGATCTTTTTGATCTTGCGATGAAGGCCCTCGCTATCACGGCGAACGCCGCCGGAGAGCCGAAGACGGCGCAGATTGAACGCTTGAATATCCAGTCGCTCCGCGACCTTAAGGAGGATCTGGACAAGTATGCCTACTTACGGGATCGGTACATTGTGTTCCCGCATGTTGGTGAGAATGGCCAATTCTCACTGCTTCGCAAAGGGCAGGCACTGAAATACGTCGAGATGCCGTGCGTCGGCGGATATGTAGACGCTGATCTCGGGACTTTGGGTCAGGGTAATCAAAATATCATCGCCGGCAAGGTCAAGGAGTGGGGAAATAAGCGGATCGCCTGTTTCCAGACATCGGATAACCGATTTGAAGACCACCGGGACTTAGGTCGTTTCTCAACTTGGATCAAGTGGGCAGTGCCGACAGCCGAGGCGCTGCGCCAGGCCTGCCTTGCACAGGAATCCCGTGTCTCCCAGGATGCTCCCCACCTGCCCGCTGTCGTGATCGCCACGATTAGCGCGAGTAATAGCGCTTTCCTCGGTCCCATTGAGCTTGAGCTGAATCCTCAATACAATGCGCTGATTGGCGGCCGTGGAACGGGAAAATCCACGATCCTTGAATATCTGCGCTGGGCATTGTGCGACCAGCCGCCCGGCGTTGCTGATGAAGAAACGCCGAATTACCTGGCGCGGCGCACCCGCCTGATTGACCAAACACTTAAACCGCTCAATGCAACGGTACAGATCAGGTTCGAAGTCAATGGCGTCCCGCACGTCGTCCGTCGCAGTCACGATGGATCACTCCTGATGAAGGTTGCAAATGACGAGATGCGCCCCTGTACCGAGGAGGAAGTTCGAACGCTGCTGCCGATCCAGGCATACAGCCAGAAGCAACTTAGCGATGTCAGCGTGCGTGTCGAGGAACTCTCGCGTTTTATTACTGCCCCAATCCGTACTGAACTTGGCCGCATCGAGCAGCAGACAGCAGATCGTGCGGAACGCATCCGTCAGTCATATGCAACTAGGAGACGACAACGGAGCCTTGCACAAACGCTTCAGAAGCGGGAACTGGAAGAGAAATCCTTAACCGAACAAGCCGACACGCTCCGGGCGGCACTGACCGGCCTTTCAGAAGAAGATAAAGCCCTTTTGGAACGGGGGAAGGTTTTCGATGCGGCAGATCGCTCCATCCAGTCCTGGCAGAACGGAATTAAGTCTCTCCGCGATGGTGCCAGTAGTTTCCAATCAATGATCAATTCATATCTGGAGCCGCAGGAGCCGCCACCGGGAGAACCGGAAAAAGCAATTCTGGCAGCGGCCTATGAAGAGTACCGAACCCTCCTCAGCGACGCAAAGGCGAGCCTCGAAGACCTGATAAAGCGAGCTGAAGCCATTACTGCTCCGGCAGCAGCGATGGGTACTACGAGCCCGTGGCGACAGTGGACGGAGAAGATGACGGCTTTCAAAGCTGCCTATGATGCCGCTGTCCAGCGATCTTCCGCGCATGGCGAGAAGATGAAACAACTTAAGGATATTGAGGATCAGCTAAGCAAGCATATCCGCGAGACCGCCCGCGTACGTGAAGAGCTCCGCGGGCTGGCCGCAGCAGAGGCAGGCTACCGAGCGGAAAGGGAAGCGTGGGAGACTTTGCTAAAGGAGCGCGACGATCTGCTCGATGCTCAATGTAAAACGTTGACGGAAAGTTCGGGCGGATCAATCCGGGCGCATGTGAAACGTCATGCGGATGCCTTTGATTTCGTAAACAGCCTGCGACAATTCCTCAGTGGATCACGTGTGCAGGGCAGTAAAATTGAGAAGCTCGCGGAATCCATTATTGCGGCCGCCGATCCGGGTGCTCAGTGGAGCGCATTATTGCTCGACCTAGAAAAGCTCGGGGAGGTCGCCTCTGAGGGGAACAGCACTGAAAGGCGACCGGAGACGCCAGCTCTGGCTGCCGCCGGGCTCTCGGCCGGCGACCTGGACCGCATTGCTCGTGGACTAAAGCCGGAAGACTGGCTTGCTCTATCACTAACGCCAATAAAAAGCGTGCCGGTTTTCGAGTATTGCGCGCGGGAAAGCGAATACATTCCATTCCGCAATGCCTCAGCCGGGCAGCAGGCTACGGCGCTTCTGAAGACGCTGCTCAACCAGACGGGACCTCCCTTAATCATTGATCAGCCCGAAGAGGACCTCGATAATCCAGTGATATTGGAGATTGTTGCACAAGTCTGGCAGGCGAAGCAGAAACGCCAACTTATCTTCGCGAGCCATAATGCAAATCTTGTCGTTAACGGCGATGCTGAGCTTGTTGCCTGGTGCGACCATCGAAGGGCAGGCGATCAGTCGCGAGGCACGATCGCGGGGGAAGGGGCTATTGATGTTTCATCGGTCCGGGAGGCCATCAAACGGATCATGGAGGGTGGGGAAGCGGCTTTCAATTTGAGAAAGGAAAAATATGGGTTCTGAATGACTTTCCTTCATGATAAACAGACATCGCCCGTGGAGGTTTCGCTTTTTCAGCCTTCTCCTTGTGTTTTCTTTTCTGTGTTTCAGCATTATACCATATAAAGAATAGGTATTCTTTTTATGGTGGTTACCCAAATACATTAAGGAACTCAAGGCACAGGAAGAAGAAGACCAAAGAAACAAAGTCTTGGAACCCTTTTGTTGGATGCAAATTCGACTGTTTATACTGTAAGGACAATTATCAAAAAATCGTCCGATGGAACGGTAGATGTCTTCACTGTTCAAAATGTATAGAGTATGAGCTTCATACCCATCCTGAAAGGCTTGATAGATTGCCTTCAGATAAGATAATTTTTGTCGTTTCCAATGGCGATATTTCCTTTTGTGATCCGGTTTTTGTAGATAAAATCGTTGAAGTAATGAGAAAAGATAAGAAAAGAGATAGAGTATTTCTGTTACAATCCAAGAACCCAGCTTGTTTTAACAACCTCTTGAAGGGATTGCCTCAAAATGTAGTCTTAATGACCACCCTTGAAACAAATCGAGATTCTCAATATTCATGGGTAAGTAAAGCTCCGCTTCCAAGTCAACGATTCCAAGATTTCCTGCAGCTTGCTTGGCCTAAAAAGGCTTTGGTGATGGAACCGATATTAAAGTTTGATTTGAATGTTGTTCTGCAGTGGACAACGAAACTCAAACCTGAAGCGATTTTTATTGGACTGGAGTCAAAACGAAAATGCACTTTAGAAGAACCATCTACTTCTCAGGTGCAAGAGTTGCATAAGGAACTTAGAAATCTGGGATTTAAGACTTACGATAAGGCAAAATTCAAATATCGTGATGTTTTTTAATACGATATTGAGTTGAGTACTGACAACTTGTCACCACTCGCCTTTTGTAGGTCTAACTTATAATTTGAATGTCTTCTGTATTTGTTAAATATGACATTAATAAATGAAGAGTTTGCGATTTCTGATTGACCAATTTTCATAAATTCTGTATATTTCAATCAGTTATCGAGGGCATGAAGTCGGGATTGAGCAAGGCAAAAAAGGAAATCGTCAACTTAGAATGAGGACAACTGGGGATTAGATTTCGGTTTTTAGTACATGTATTATGAGGTGTGGGCAGTTTTAGTGTGAGAGCCTGATTTACTGTTTACCCCAGCGAGAAAGTGCAGTAATTGTGGGTTTCATCGCTCGAAAGTGGAGTTACTCGGGAGTGACAACGTGCTAGGGGTTACGTGCAAGACAGAAGCTCTTGGGACAAATGAATGAAGTCAAGTGATCCTGCCCGTATTAGGGACGTTGTCTACGTCGTCGGCGCCGGATTCTCGGCCGGTCTCGGCTATCCCCTGACAAAGAGTCTGCTTATAGATGTCTGGAGCCGCTTGCAGGGATCTACAAGAGACCAGCTATGCAAAATCATCAAGTTTCATCATCCCGCGTTCAATCCAAAACGCAAGACAAGCTTTCCAGACATCGAACAGGTACTCACAGAGATTAAGGTAAACTTAGACCTGTTCGACGCGAGTCGTCCTGCAGGAGGTAGATTTACGAAAGGTCATTTGACAGATTCACACGATGAATTACTCTTCACGATCTCGCAGTGGTTCCACGAGATCTACGAAAGTGCCCACGAGGCATCATGGTTATCGAATATCACCAAGCGCCTTCGATCTCAAAACGCAGCAATCATTTCCTTTAATTGGGACCTGATCCTTGATCAACTTTTGTTCGGAAATAATCTAAACGCACAGAGCTATGGTTTGGCAAAAGAGCTTGGCGACGGCCCAGTGCTGTTGAAACCCCACGGATCGCTAAACTGGTATGTGGGGCCGGAGGTAGTTCCGGTTTCGACCGAAAAACGTGTAGAAATCTTCCACTCCAAGAAAAGCTATGAGTGTATTTGGGCTTTCCTACGCCCCCGTGGAATCAAGTCGAAGGTAGGTCACCGCTACACTCCCCTCATCGTTCCGCCTACCTACCTGAAAGATTTCAACCGTCCTATATTCCGGGAGCTATGGAATCGCTGCACAGACGTTCTTAGCACAGCCAAAAAGCTTATTTTTCTAGGCTACTCACTACCAGCGGCGGACCTGCATGCACAGTTCATTTTTCGTTGTGGATTTCACAACGAGCTAGAGGGGCGGCTCAGGAAAAATGGCGGCAGGTACCCTGCGACCGGAAGCGCCAAAGTCATTATTGTCAATCCTGACCAAGCGGCGGCGCGCAGGATCGAGGCAGTCGCGGGACCTCATATCCGTTGCGGTTGGGTTCCTAAGCAGATCGAGAACTGGCTTACGCCCCATAAAACTCCTAACCTTTCTGACCATGGGCCTGTAAGGAGCCGAACTCTGTGACCTCAGGGTTGAGGACCTTAAGACTTACCACTATCAGGATGAGATCGACCTGGTCAGCATGGGGCAGAGGTTCCCGTCTTTTTGGGGCTGGATCGAAAGGAGATCTCATGGGTTGGATATTTGGGAAGAAAAATAAAGAAACAGTATAAGAAATAATGTTGTCAGCGCGCTGCCGCATCCCGAGAACAAGGTCATTCGGCCTGAAATCCCAAAAGCGGGATTCAGCTCAATTCCGCGTTATGAACAAAACAAACAACAACGTAATGATAGAAAACCCTAATCCCCGCAATTGGAGAGCACTTCAAGTAGGGGTATGCAGATTACTCAACGAGATCGGCCTTGCTGCTGAAACAGGGAAGATTGTAGACACTCCAAGGGGAAAAGTAGAAATAGATGTTTTCGCAGTCGATGAAAAAAGTGTCGACAAAATCAAATATATTGTCGAGTGCAAAAATTGGGCTAAACCAGTCCCACAGGCAGTTGTGCACTCATTTACAACAGTGATGCACGAGGTTGGCGCGAATATGGGATTTATTGTGTCAAAGAGGGGGCTCCAGGTGGGTGCAACACAATATACCCAGCATACCAATATAACAGGGTTGTCGTATGCTGAGTTTCAGTGGCGATATTTCAAGGTTTGGTATGAGAGGTGTTTTGTTCCCAAAATCGGAGACGCTGTAGGCCCTTTGTCAGAATATGTTGAACCTTTCAACTATCACCGGGATGAGAAGGTCAAGAATCTGTCTGCGAGCAAACGGCAGAAGTATTTTGGATTACTGAAAAAATATCAACCTTTTGGCATGACAATGGCTTTTTTCGAGTTCCCCCGGTACTCCTGGCATTTTTCAATGGTAACTGAAGCACCAGAAAGTATTGCTAAAATTAAAGAGACGATAGAGGCTTCTTTGAGCGGTACCTATCGTCTGAAATCGACTTATTTTCGTGATCTCCAGCAGGAGATTGTCAGGCTGGTTGAGGATGTTACAAATAAATTTAATTCAGTATTTGGAGAGAATATTTTTGCATCTAAATATTCCCTTTAGGTTATCGAGATGTTTTAGTGGTGAAATCGCTGGTAATAGCAAAGTTGGTTTGAGAGTAGTAGCGGTCAGGACAATTTAAAAAATTGTACAGGGTCACTCTTGGTGGAGCATTCTCCATTACTCAAAAAACAGATGCCCACTGGCAAAATATAAAAATGAAGGGCTTTGCCGGTCAGCTTTTTTGTTCTTGTCCCCTGCCTGTTTATAAATCATGACTTTAGTAAATGGTAATTTCCCGATCTTTGGTTCTAATAATTTCAAAGAGTTATACCCTAGATGTATTCAGGGTTTTATAAATGGTATCAATTCCTCTGTAAACACAAGGGTTGGGAATTCAAGACACTCGTCACTCCCATTTGCCTGAGGATCTCGTTCAAAGGTTTGTTCATAGGTCGTGGAGTACTCAAGTTTTGATTGACCAGTTTCTGTAAATTGTGTATGTTTTAGGCAGTAATCAACATGACTAGGGGAGACTATGTGACAAGAAAGTTGCCAACTGATGGTTTCGAGTTCGACGCGAATACCGAATTACCGATGCCTGGCCCTTTTTCCAGAGGCGAAAGAATGGGTGGAAATCAGATCATCTTCCCAACGATAGAATCCAAGGCTCCAAAGGGACAAAGAAGACAAAGTGACAACTGGAGATTTTGGTTGACTTCTGACGCAGGGGAATGTTACTTTGGAGGGACTAAAAAAGGGGTGAAAAATGGCTTCGGATGAATTGAAGATCGTCTTGGAAGATGTGAAGGAAAAGTTCGATACGGTAATAGAGGGTATTAATATGGTTAGGGAGACATTGGAACGTCACAAAGAGGAGAACCAAAGGGGGCATGAGGAATTTAAGAAGACGATATTAGGAGTTCAGGGTGATGTGTCCGTACTAAAGACCGATGTAGCAATCCTAAAGACCGATGTAGCAATCCTGAAGACCGATGTAGCAATCCTGAAGACCGACGTAGCAATCCTGAAAACCGATGTAGCAACCCTGAAGACCGATGTCTCCGAGATTAGGAAAGATCTGAATGACCACCGGGATAATACCGAGCTCCATGCAGGGGAAAGGAGGAAAAAGGCTTAATCGAAATAACTCGTCAATTAAGAGCAATTCTCTCATCAAGATAAACTGTTTCCCCACCCAAAACCCTAAGACAAAATCTGCCAGCCCCAATATCCCGTGTAGCTCCCAATTCGGTTTAGGCTTACCGATCTCGGCCAGGCCATCGAGATCAGTGGGAGGGGGGAGGCGGCCTCCGGTAAGGATGGAAACCCTTGGGGTCGCACCTTCAAAATTCAATTTTGGAGTTACAACACCCTACAGATCAGCCCCTTCAGGTACTCTCCCTCGGGATGGCATAAATTGATGGGATGATCCCAGAAGAAATAGGGGACGAGAAGAAATAGGCGACGCAGGAGAAAATGCAACTTTACGGGCGCGGCTACGGCCGTTCGTTCTTCATAAATAGACCTTCTTAGCCCGGTCGGTGAGTTCCTTTTCTTTCTCAAAAGCGTTCCGGCTTCTCCATCAAAGAGTCGCAGAGAGCATAGCGCATAGCGTAACAGAAGAAGACAAATAATTATTTCTGCTGTTTCAGGAGATCGTTTTCCTTCTCCAGGTTTGATACCCGCTGTTCCAGGAGGGCGATCTTCTGGTGTCTCTGAGTGGGGCTTCCTCATCGATTTGGAGCAATCGCTGTGCGTTACTTCCGGGGAAGCATAACAGGGGGGTATCCTCGCTTCTTTAATATTTATCCGCCTACGCAGAAGACCACGGGCTTTGCCCGTGGATGAATGCGTAACCCGTGCCTCAACCCTCCGTGTGTTGAAGCCCGTTGCTTCGGCGGATTTCGCCACTGGCGGATAACCCTCCGAAGCCTTGGCGCCTACGCACTGGAGTGCTTCGACGCCCAGGGGCGTAGGAGGGTATTTTTGTGGAGGTACCACGGGCCAAGCCCGTGGAGCTCCATTTTCGGAATACTGTAGGCGTCCGGTTGGGGACGCCAGTACTACAGTCGAAAAGCCTCGGCTCCTGTTGGGGTTTTCTTCTCAAGGTTTAGGATAAGGATAACTTGTAAGATACTGGAAAATGTTACACAATTGCTTACGTGTGAGGTCGGAATATTGTTTTACGGCTAGTGAAGGGAACAGGTCGGAAGTCATTTATCCGCCTACGCAGAAGACCACGGGCTCTGCCCGTGGATGAATGCGTGAGCGGTGTCTGTGCTAATCCTGAACCGAGGTATCACTGCTTCGGCGGATTTCGCCACTGGCGGATAACCCTCCGAAGCCTTGGCGCCTGCGCACCGAAGCGCTTCGGCGCCCAGGGGCGTAGGAGGGTATTCTTATGGAGGTACCACGGGCTTAGCCCGTGGGGATCCATCATTAAGTGCCAAGGGGTGTTTATGGTTTTATGTGCCGGATCTTTGGCACCCAGCATGAAGAGAGGAGAGGAGGACTGCAGCCCTCTCCTTTTGTCATTTTGACTCGTCGATGGGTTCGTAATAAAATAAACAGGTTTTTGCCATGCGTGGAAGTGTTCTCGAAGTGACGACCGCCCTCCAAGCCGCCGTCATGGCGTCGGAGCTATGTCAGAAGGTCCAGAGGGATCTCATCGGAGAAGTCTCCTTCGTGAAGAGTGACCGGAGCCCTGTGACCATTGCCGATTATGGTTCCCAGGCGATCATCTGCAAACTCATTCGGGATCGGTTCCCCGAGGATACGATCATTGCCGAAGAGGACTCAAAGGAGTTGAGAAAACCGGCCCGCGTAGCGGTCCTCGGGAAAGTGACGCGTTATGTGAATGAGGTGATCCCCAGAGCCTCTTCCAGTGAGATCTGCGACTGGATCGATACCCCTTCTCAGCACCTGTCAGAGCGGTTTTGGGCGCTTGATCCCATTGATGGGACCAAAGGATTTCTGAGGGGAGATCAATACGCCATCGCCTTGGCCTTGATTGAGCAGGGAGAGGTCAGATTGGGACTCCTCGCGTGTCCGAACCTCCATTTCGACATTGAAGTTCCCCGTAAGAAAAGAGGATGCCTCTTCCTGGCCCTCCGAGGGAAGGGGGCGGTTCAAATGGACCTGGAGGGAAAGAACAAGAGACCTCTCTCTGTCTCACGCATTGAAGATTCTTCCGAAGCTTTCTTTACGGAGAGCGTAGAGGTTGATCATTCGGACCATGAGTTGCACCAGCGCCTCGCTCAGAAACTGAACATTACCAAGCCTCCTCTCCAGGTAGATAGCCAGGTGAAATATGGAATTGTCGCAAGAGGAGAAGCCGTCCTCTATCTCCGAATTCCTTCGCCCGTGGAGCCAAATTATAAGGAGAACATTTGGGATCACGCGGCAGGAGCGATTATCACGGAGGAAGCTGGAGGGAGAGTGACCGATGCTTTTGGGAAGCGGCTCGATTTCGTGTCAGGAATCAAGATGGAAAAGAACTACGGGGTTGTCGTGAGTAATGGGTTTCTTCACGATGCGGTCTTGAGAGCCCTGCGTCCTCTCCCGATCGAGAGGAGAGGGTGAGAAGGATAAGGGAGGAGTGCTTGGAGAAATCATTTTCAGAGGTGATTGGATCTGAGTTTCCCAAGGGGAGCGTCCTCATCTCTGTGGGCCTTCCAGGAAGTTGGAAGAGTCCGGTGACCGAAGAGATTGCGAAGATCAAGGGATACCAGATCTTGCGATCGGACGTGATTCGTCTCGAGGTCCTCAAGGGGCTCGACGTCTTCGACAACAAGGTGGCTTCTGACCCTGCCAACCGGATGAAAGTCTACCGTGAAATGTTCCGCCGAGCAGAAAACGCTCTGAAAACAGACGAGAGAGGGTTGATCCTGGATGCGACATTCTTTACACAGGATTTGAGATCGGAGGCTGCCGAATTGGCAGAAAAGGCACATCGTCCCTTTGTGATAGCTGAGTGTGTGTGCAGTGAGGAAAGATCGATTCAGCGGATTTTGAAAAGGACAAAAGAGAACTACGAGTCGAATGCCCTAACCCGAGAAGCCTACCTCAACAATAAAGCCCTCTTTCAGCCGGTAAATCTGGATGACCTGAAGAAGCGTTTCTCCAAGCTTGCGATGATTCACGTGGCCATTGATACAGAGTACGACACGGCCCGGGATTGGAGGATCAAGAAGATCGAAAAAAGATGATGGGCACCTGACACAGAGAATGAAGCCTTGCATCCCTCCGGTCTCTCCCGATTGGATGAATAAGTGTTTGTTGCCTCCATCCTCCGTGTCTCCAGTCACCTTCTTCTGATCTTGGATGTTGTTATGGATATCCCACTCCTCCAGAAAGCGCTCCTTGATCCGGCGATCTATCCCGACCAACCCAAGGAAGTCGGGTTTTCCGAAACGCACATCTCTCTTCTCTTTTTTACCGGGACTCATGTCTACAAGGTAAAGAAACCTGTCAACTTCGGATTCTTGGATTTCACGTCTCTCGAGAAAAGAAGATATTTCTGTGAGCAGGAAGTAAGGTTGAACCGCCGATTGGCTCCGGAGCTCTACCTCGGGGTCGTTCCTATCACCCAGGATCAAGGGAGGGTTGTCCTCCAAGGAAAGGGCCCGGTCATTGACTATGCCGTCAAGATGAAACAGATTGCTGAAGAGCGGTTGATGGACAAGTTGCTTGCAAGGAATCAGGTAACCCCCAAAATGATCGAGGCAGTTTCAGGAAAACTAGTGCAGTTTTATGTGACGGCAGAGACCAATGACGTGATTAAGAGCTACGCGAAGCCCGCACGGGTCAAGCAGGACACGGATGAGAATTTTGATCAGACTCAAAAATACATTGATGTCACGATTCCAAAGGCGCATTACGAGACCATTCAGGACAGGACGAACGAATTTCTGAAGACCCAAGAGGAATTGTTTTTTCAGCGGAGGGCCTCTGACAAGATTCGCGATTGCCATGGAGACCTTCGTCTGGAGCACATCTTCTGTGGAGAGCCGATTGCCATCTTCGACTGCATCGAATTCAACGAGCGGTTTCGATACACAGACGTCGCTGCAGACATGGCTTTTCTGGTCATGGATCTGGATTACCACGGCCGCGAAGACCTCGGTGGGCATCTGATTCGGTCTTATGTTGGAGAATCAGGAGACCACGACATCCTGGAAGTCTTGAACTTTTACAAGTGCTACCGCGCCTATGTGCGTGGGAAGGTGGAGAGTTTCCGTCTCGACGACCCCCATATGCCTGAAAAAGAGAAGGAAGAAGCGAAGAGTAGGGCGGCGAGGTATTTTGACCTGTCCTACCGCTATTCCCAGAAATTCTAGATAGTGGCTAAAGTTGTTTCTGAAACTACATCCCCCTTGTTGAGAAAGGAGGAATTATGGGCGACATCATGAACATCTTTTGGATTCTCATTATGATCCAAATTTTCATCCCTCTCGTGCAAAAACGGATACTGATGGCCAAGCGGTTATCCACGATGCGAACCATCGAAAAGAAACGGTCCTCCCGTGTCATCACGATGATCCATCGTCAGGAGACGATGAGCTTACTTGGGTTTCCCATCGCCCGATACATCGATATCGAGGACTCCGAGCAGGTGTTACGGGCGATCCGGATGACACCCTCCGAAATGCCCATCGACCTTGTCTTGCACACCCCTGGAGGCCTTGTCCTGGCCTCGGAACAGATTGCGTGCGCCCTCAAACGTCACAAAGGGAAAGTGACCGTCTTCGTCCCCCACTATGCCATGTCCGGAGGAACTTTGATCTCTCTCGCCGGGGACGAAATTGTGATGGATCCTGATGCCGTCCTCGGCCCGGTAGATCCCCAGATGGGAAGCCCCCAGAGTGGTTACTATCCTGCCGCTTCCATTCTGAAAGCTCTGGAACAGCCCAATCCGAACCGGGACGACCATATCCTCATCATGGGCGATGTCGCAAAGAAGGCGATTAGCCAGGTTAACACGACCGTTTATCAACTCCTTCTCGAACATCAGACTCCCGAAAAAGCAACGGAGTTGGCTAGAATGTTTAGTGAAGGCCGATGGACGCATGATTATCCTGTCAGTTATGAAGAGGCCAAGGAGATGGGCCTTCCCGTGAGCTCTGGGGTCCTGGAGGAAGTCTATCAATTGATGGAGTTTTATCCGCAAACGAAGCAACAGCGGCCAGGTGTGGAATTCATTCCGATGCCGTACCGGACACCGGTGGCACCCGGCAAGGGAGAGAGATAAGAGGAGGAGGAACCTTGGGAATCAAAATCTTTCAAGTTGATGCCTTTACCAGCAAGCCGTTTTTAGGCAACCCAGCGGGAGTATGCATCCTCCCCAAGTCCGCCAATGAGGCATGGATGCAGAACGTGGCCAGAGAGATGAACCTGGCGGAGACCGCTTTCCTCTTCCGTGAAGGAGAGGAATACCAGTTGCGCTGGTTCACTCCCGCAGTCGAGGTCGACCTCTGTGGTCATGCGACCTTGGCCAGTGCTCATATTCTGTGGGAGAAGGGGTATCTGGCACCGACGAAGCAGGCGCGATTCCAGACCCGGAGTGGCCTCCTGACCGCGGACAGGAAGAGTGAGTGGATCGAAATGAATTTCCCGGCCGAAGAGGCAAAGGATTCAACGGCTCCCCCGGAACTGATCGACGCTTTAGGGATCATGCCGATTTATGTCGGAAAGAATCGGTTCGATTATATCATCGAAGTAGGATCTGAACAGATCGTGAGAAGCATCCAACCGAACCTTCCCCTGCTGGCGGCCACAACGACTCGGGGGGCGATTGTGACGAGCCTTTCGAGCTCATCCGAGTACGATTTCGTCTCTCGTTTCTTTGCGCCGGCGATAGGCATCCCTGAAGATCCGGTCACAGGCTCCGCCCATTGCTGCCTCGGCCCCTACTGGAAGAAGCGGTTGAAAAAGAATCAATTCCGAGCCTACCAGGCTTCAGCTCGGGGTGGAATCCTGAAAGTACGTGTTGAAGGTGACCGTGTTTCTTTGGGGGGACAAGCCGTCACAATCTTGGAGGCAGAACTCCTGCCGTCCCCGTAGAGGCCGTCGTTCAGTCCTCTGGTCCCCGTGGGCAGAGGGCCCCGGGCTCGGCGAGGGTCCACAAGGCTTCGCGGTATTCTTCTCTTTAGCTCCATCCTTACTCGCTTGCGTTAGAAGCGACACGAATCGTATCCGAGGGAAGGGATGAACGAAACGCACATCGCCAGAATTGCTCAAGAACTTGAACTCAAGACAAGACAAGTTCAGGCCACTGCGACACTTCTAGAAGAGGGCGGCACCGTTCCCTTCATTGCACGGTACAGGAAAGAGGCGACAGGAAGCCTCGATGAGGTGGCTATTACAGCCATTCGAGACCGGCTGAATCAGCTTGAAGAATTGGACAATAGACGGGAATCGATCCTCAACTCTTTGGAGGAACGGGGCCAGCTGACCGATGAGTTGAAAGAGAAAATCCTTGCTGCAGAGTCGATGGTCGTTCTTGAGGACATCTATCTTCCCTATCGGCCTAAACGGCGGACGAGGGCAACGATTGCCCGGGAAAAAGGCCTGGAACCACTGGCGCAACGGTTGTTCGGCCAAGAAGAGATGGATGTCACTGTCGAAGCCAGCGCCTTTCTTGATCCTGAGAAGGGAGTGGAGACTGTGGAAGATGCTCTCGCGGGAGCTCGGGATATCATCGCGGAGTGGGTGAACGAAGATCAACAGGCAAGGGCAAAGATGCGAGATCTCTTTGCTACCCAGGGAACCTTCAGATCAAAAGTGGTTCCGGAAAAAGAGACGGAGGGGATCAAATACAGGGATTATTTTGATCTGGAAGAACCGGTGGCCACTGCCCCCTCACACAGAATCCTTGCTATGAGACGGGGTGAAAATGAAGAGTTCCTCACGCTCCGAGTGGTCCCTCCTGAAGAGGGGGCTCTCGCCCTTCTCGAAAACCTCTTCGTGAAAGGAGAGGGAGCAGCCTCCCAGCAAGTCAAGATGGCTGTTCAAGACAGTTACAAGCGCCTTCTCTCTTCCTCCATGGAGACAGAGATCAGGGTGATGACAAAGAAGAGGGCGGATGAGCAGGCGATCCAAGTTTTTACCGAAAACCTGCGTCAGCTTCTCCTCGCACCGCCGCTGGGCCAGAAGAATGTTCTTGGCATCGACCCAGGTTTCCGGACAGGATGCAAAGTCGTCTGTCTCGACAGACAGGGCAAACTCCTGCAGACTGACACGATCTATCCCCACCAGTCAGAAAGAGAAGCCCTGAAGGCTGGGGAAAAGGTGGTGGCACTCTGCAAGACATTTCATGTGGAGGCCATTGCCATTGGAAACGGGACAGCGAGTCGGGAGACAGAGACCTTCATTCGAAACCTCAATCTCCCACGGGAGATTTCTTTGGTTGTGGTGAACGAAAGCGGGGCTTCGGTTTACTCAGCCTCCGAGGTGGCTCGGGAAGAGTTCCCCGATCAGGATGTGACCGTTCGCGGGGCGGTTTCCATCGGACGGCGCCTGATGGATCCGTTGGCTGAATTGGTCAAGATCGACCCCAAATCGATCGGGGTGGGCCAATACCAACACGATGTAGATCAGGGCGCACTCAAGGCCAGCCTCGATGATGTGGTGATCAGTTGCGTGAACGCAGTCGGTGTAGAGGTCAACACCGCCAGCAAGCAACTCCTCACCTATGTGTCGGGATTAGGCCCTCACCTTGCCAAAGGAATTGTAGAGCATCGCAACGGACACGGCCCCTTTCGGTCAAGAGAAGGATTCAAGAAGGTTCCCCGTCTCGGCCCTAAAGCTTTTGAGCAAGCCGCTGGGTTCTTGCGCATCCGAGACGGAGAAAATCCCCTGGATGCAAGTGCCGTTCATCCTGAGAGTTACCCGATCGTGGACGCCATGGCGCAGGATCTTGGATGTTCAGTGACGGATCTCATGCGGGATGACGGGCTGAGAAGGAAAATCAATCTTTCCAAGTATGTGACAGAACAGGTGGGTCTTCCGACTCTGAACGATATCCTTGCTGAGTTGTCCAAGCCAGGGCGAGATCCGCGAGAGCAGTTCGAAGCTTTTCAATTTGCCGACGGGATTAAGGAGATTCAGGACGTACGACCCGGCATGAAACTGCCAGGCATCGTGACCAATATCACGGCCTTTGGTGTCTTTGTGGACATCGGGGTTCACCAGGACGGGTTGATTCACATCAGCGAACTGTCCAACCGTTTTGTGAAAAATCCAGGAGAGGTCGTTAAGGTTCACCAGAAGGTGATGGTCACTGTGCTCGAAGTAGATCTGTCAAGAAAACGCATTTCTCTCTCGATGAAGGACGGCCAAGGAGTCCAGAAGAAAGAAACACGGCAGGAGGAAAGGCCCAAACGTGACAAGAAACAGAAAAGGGAAGAGAAATTCTCAAATCAACCCTTTCTGGAAGCATTAAGGGATAAAAAAAGGTAGCAGTTGCGGTCGCTCACCAGTACGAGCGACGCTGGAAGGACGGCGATGATTGGAAAAGCGTTGGCCCTAAGAATTTTCGATGCAGCGAGCATGCAACGGTGGAATGACAAGATTTGCCCTGTGGAGCTCAGGGAGCTCGATAAGCAAGCTCATAAGATGATCATCGCCTTTGTCCTGGGTAAGTTCGAGGACAACAAGGAGTTTGACTGGATCGAGCTGATCGAGGGAGGGATTTTCGAGTTTCTTCACCGTCTGGTGCTCACCGACCTAAAACCTCAGATCCTTTACAAGATCAAAGAGGATCAGCCGAAGTATGCCGAGTTGAATCAATGGGTGTACCAGCAGCTGGAGCCCGTGCTCTCTCCTTTAGGAAAGGACTTCAGTTCAAGATTCAAACGGTATTTCAGAGCGGAAAAGGAAGACATCAATCAGAGGATTCTGAGCGCCGCCCATTTTTACGCGACGAAATGGGAATTTAACATCATCGAATGGGCCAACCCGGGCGGTTACGAAATCCCCGAGATCAAAAGGAATCTTGAGTCCCTCCAAGAGAAGTATTACGATCTTAAGGGCATTCAGGAGCTGGCCCTTTACTCCCAGTTAAGGAATTTTATTGATCTCTGTGGGCAACTGAGGTTCCAAACCCGCTGGAGTCATGTCCCCCGGATTCCTAGGACGTCGGTGCTCGGACACATGTTGGTCGTTGCTTTGTTCTCCTACCTGTTTTCTCTGGAGATCAAGGCCTGTTCCAAGAGATGTTACAACAATTTCTACACGGGTCTCTTTCATGACCTCCCAGAAGTCCTGACGAGAGACATCATCTCGCCGGTGAAGCGGTCCATTAAGGGGCTCAGTCGGTTGATCAAAACCTATGAAAAGAAACGGATGGAGGAGGAGGTCTACCGTCTGATTCCCAAAAGGTGGCATCCGGAAATGAAGATGTTTACGGAGAACGAGTTCAAGAGCGTGGTAACGGTTGGAGGCCGTACTCAAAGGAAAAAATCCATTGAAATTACGAAGGCTTTCAATCGGGATACGTACAACCCGAGGGACGGAGAGATCATTGAAGCCACAGATCACTATGCGGCCTTTCTTGAGGCCTATCTGTCGCTGAAGAATGGTATCACCACACAGGAACTCGGCGATGCCAAGAACGCTATTCGAAAGAGATATGAGGGAAAAGTCATTGGAGGCATCGATTTTGGAAGAATCCTTGCTGATTTCGATTAAAAACCTGCCCTCCCAAAGGTGTTTTGGACATCAACTGAAGAAAAATTTTCCTTTTCGTCGATCTCAATTCGCTTGACAAACCCAAGAAATGATAATAGAGTGAGTTGTAAAATCATCAGACCTTTAGACCAATAGAAATCGAAAGAAGAAACGAGTCGATGGACGCGGAAGTTGAACTGAAGGTTACAGAAACTCTGGCGGAGGACGTCGGCAGGGGATTTGCACGTCTTGACCCGGAGGACATCAAGGCCTTGAACGGCAACTTGGGCGACGTCATCGAAATCCAAGGGGAGAAGACAACCGTTGCCCGGATCACGGGAACTTTCCCGGAACATTTTGGGAAGAAGGTGATCCAGATCGACGGGATCACCCGTAACAATGCGAAGTCGAACCTGGGGGAGATCGTTCGCATCAAGAAGCTTTCTCGTAAGACGGCGACGACAGCCATCGTGACCCCTCTTGACTTCACCTCTGTCCTTCCCGAAGAGCACGAAATGGATCAGTTCGCCAAGGTTCTTCAGGGGTTAGCGGTCATCGCAGGTGACAAGATCAATATCCCTTTGCTGGCAGGAAAAGATCGATTTTTCCTCGTGGAAGCGACCTCTCCTCCGGGCGGGGTCATCATCAACCAGAAGACGAAGTTCGTCCTGAAGAAACCCGATTTCTCCCTGGAAGCCCCTTCCCATGTCTCCTACGAGGATGTGGGGGGTCTCGGACACGAGCTCAGGCTTGTTCGGGAGATGGTGGAACTGCCGCTGAAATACGCTGAGGTCTTTGAGCGATTAGGGATCGAAGCACCCAAAGGGGTCTTGATCTATGGCCCCCCTGGAACAGGAAAGACCCTTATCGCTCGCGCTATCGCGAGCGAGACCAAACTCCATTTCATCCGAGTCAATGGTCCTGAAATCATTCACAAATTCTACGGTGAGAGCGAAGCCAGATTGCGAGAAATCTTTGAAGACGCAGCCAAGAAAGCACCGAGCATCATCTTTATCGATGAGATGGATGCCATCGCTCCAAAGCGGGCCGAGGTTCTGGGCGATGTTGAGAAAAGGGTGGTTGCTCAACTTTTGGCCTTAATGGATGGGATGGTCTCGCGAGGCCATGTCATTGTCATCGGGGCGACGAACATTCCCGAAGTGATCGATCCTGCCTTGCGAAGGCCAGGTCGTTTTGACCGGGAAATTGTCCTCCCTGTCCCGAATACCGAAGGCCGGAAGGCCATCATGAAGATTCACAGCCGACGCATGCCCCTTGCCCAAGATGTGGATCTGGATCGCTTGGCACAGATTACCCATGCATTTGTGGGTGCGGACCTGGAAGCCTTGTGTAAAGAGGCTGGAATGGTTGCCCTGAGGAGGTATCTGTCTCTAGAAGGGGAGAACCATCTCGACGTGATTCTTTCGACTTCAGACAAGCTACAAATTACGATGGAGGACTTCCTGGCAGCTCTCCGTGAGGTTGAACCCTCGGCCATACGGGAATTCTACACCGAACGATCCACGGTGAAGTGGCACCACTTAGGAGGACTCCATGAGACGAAAGAAGCCCTCAGAACCGTGGTGGATTGGCCGATACGGTTTCCCCATCTCTTCACTGAAGGAAAGGTTGCTCCGCCGAGAGGGGTTCTCTTCACCGGTCCATCAGGAACAGGGAAGACGCTCATGGCAAAGGCGCTGGCGGGCGAAACAGGACTGAATTTCATCTCCATCAGCGGCCCCATCATCTTTTCAAAATGGCTGGGTGAATCTGAAAAAGCCTTGCACAACATCTTCAAGAAGGCCAAGCAGTCTGCTCCCTGTATCCTCTTTTTCGATGAGATTGATGCCCTGATCATGGCTCGGAAAGCTGCGACGGATAGTGGGGCGGTTGAACGAATTGAGAGTCAGTTTTTCAATGAACTGGACAATCTGACCGATCTCTCCCAGGTCATCGTGCTGGGGGCCACGAATCGGGAGGATCTGTTGGATCCGGCCCTGACCCGAGCAGGCCGACTCGACTATGTCCTTCGGTTTCCGATTCCGGATGAGAAGGATCGTCTCGAGATCCTTGAGGTCCACCTGCGTGACAAACCCTTAGGCAACGATGTCGACCTTGCCGACCTCGCCAGATCAACAGAAGGGATGGTTGGGTCTCAGATCGCGTCAGTCTGCAGAAATGCTACCATGATCGCCATTTCAGAGATCATCCAGAAGGGCGAGCGCAAACCCTCCTCCAAACTTTCCATTCAGGCGGCACATTTTAAAGAGGCCATCCAGAGACTTCGGTCCAAAGAGGGAGGCCCTCGATGTTGAAGGCCGTCGAAAAGAAGCGAGCCTACGAGGACATCGTCAGGCAAATCCTTAAAATGATCGAGAAAGGGAGATTCAAAAGGGGGGATCAACTCCCTGTCGAGAGGGAGCTCTCAGAGACCTTCAAGGTTTCTCGGTCGACGGTGCGCGAAGCCATCTTCTCACTCGAGACGATGAAACTCGTTCAGAGACGCCAGGGCGACGGGACGTACGTGATTGCTTCGAGCGAGGAGGCATTAGTCCACCCCTTGGCTGCAGCCCTTTTTCACGAGAAGGACGACATGATTGATATCTTCACGATCCGGATGATTATTGAGCCGGAAGTGGCCCAGCTGGCCTCTGAGCACGCAACGCCTGAAGCCATCAACGAATTGGAAGAAGTCCTCCGGGAACAGGAGAAAGAGGTCCACAGCGGGAAGAACCCCATCCAGACGGATTCGGAGTTTCACCATCTCCTGGCCCGTATGGCAAGAAACCGTGTCCTGGAGCGTCTTCTCTTGGCGCTCTTTGATCTTCTTGGAAAGACGAGAGAGAAATACCTGCAGACTGAGGAAAGAATGCAGAAATCTCTGCAGGGTCATCAAGCCATTCTTGCCGCCATCAGGAATGGCAACGGGACGGCAGCCCGTCAGGCCATGCGCCGACATCTTCAGGATGTGGAGGCCATCCTATTTCAAAAGAAGAAGGGAGGTGGGAGAAAACCGTAGATCATGGTTTGGGTCCTTTCCCTCGTTGCATCAAAACAGGTCACAGCCTTTTCCTAACAACGGGGTCCAGGAGAGTGGGAGAGGAAGTCATGGGTTTGAATGGATTAAAAACTAGTGAAGGAGGTACGGGTTTATGGCCAAAGTGACGGAGATAACAGTTTGGACGCGAGGGGTCGTCATGGATAAGGAGGCCCGGGACGTTGCGAACGCCTTCGCCCAGGCGGCGAAGATGGACGGGAAATTTGTCCAGGCCTTTGATAACTATGAGGACCTACCCGACCGCGTGCTGGTGACGACCCGGAAGTATGTCAGGATTAGCGATCAAGAGATCCAAATGAAGTACCTTTACGTCAATGAGCACCCGGACGTGGTGGTGATTACGGAGCCAACCATCGTCAAAGGGATCAATATCTTGAGAGGCATGCCGCAGGGAGGTCTGCTGGTGATCAACACGAACCGATCCATCGAATACATGCTGAAGTTCATTCCGAACGCGGATATGTTGGGAGCGATCGCCACCGTAGATGCCGATCATATTTCGGGGATCCGGACCGTGGACTTTTCTGGATCCGAAGGGGGTGTCGATACAGCCGGTCTTGGAGCAGGCGTTGCCGCCCCGATTTTGGGTGCCATGGCCAAGGTGACAGGAATGGTGAAGAAGGAGAACCTTGCGAAGGTCGTCAGCGACGTGGCTGCCATGGAGCGTGGCTACCAGGAAGTGAAGATTCAAAAATACCGGATGCCTCGGTCGGTCTACTTCTGGGGAAGTTGAGCCCAAAGCAATCTCCAGAATGATCTTACGGAAAACCCATCGCCATGGATGACAGGTAAGGAGGAGACAAAGTGAAAGCAAAAGCACAAAAAACTCAGAAAGGAAAAGGAAAGCAAGTGAAGAGCGCAAAGGGGATGGCCAGAAGCTCGAGACCCAGCGTCAGAAAAGCGGTGGCCAAGGCCCCTGCAAGGAGGGCCGTCGTTCCCGAGGATATCTTCGGAACGATCAATGTTCCCGAGGATCGTGCTGTACCCTTTGGAGCCATCACGCCTGCACCGGTGAGGCAGCAAGATCTCTTCATTACATCAAACTGGCGGATCGTCCGCCCGGTGATTGACGACGAGAAGTGCACACGATGTTTCACGTGCTATATCGCGTGTCCAGATTCCTGTTGGTCTTTTAATGAAAAAACAGAAAAGATGGAGTGGAACTGGAAATTCTGCAAAGGTTGCCAGATTTGTATCAACGATTGCCCTGCGGATGCCCTAAAGGCCGTTCCAGAGCTCGATTTTGAGGACGGGGTGGTTCGCTTGGAGAAACCTTTCTAAGGAGGAATACTATGGCACAAGAGAAACTGCTCAGCGGCTGCGCAGCCGCAGCACAGGGAGCAAAATACGCGGAGGTCGAAGTCGTCTGTTCCTTTCCGATCCGACCCTACACGGCCATCATGATGGAATTATCTAAGATGGTGGCCAATGGGGAGTTGGACGCCGAGTTTCTCCATGGCGAGGGCGAACACGCCCAGGTTTCCGTCGTCCTTGGAGCTTCGGCTTGCGGTGCACGTGCCTACTCAGGAAGCTCTGGCGTAGGCGTAACCTATGCCTTTGAAGTCTACAGCCCAGCAGCGGGTGGTCGGTATCCGCTTCAGATGGCCATCGCCGATAGAACTCTCGACCCCCCAGGAGACTTCGGTTCAGAGCACACAGATGTCATGTCGGCGAGAGATCAGGGATGGTTGATGGGCTGGGCAGCCACTCCCCAGGAAGTGTTTGACAACACATTAATCAACTATCGCATTGGAGAGGATGCTCGGGTGATGTTGCCCCAGTTTGTCTGCCAGGATGGCTACTTCCTTTCCCATATTCCGGACAAAGTCATTCTGCCGGATATGTCTCAGGTGAGGGAGTTTTTGCCCCCTTACAAGGCGCCTCATCCGCTCAGCCCTCTTTGTCCGGTGTCCCATGGCCCGCAGATCAGGCCGGACCAGGGAGCGCCCATGGATGCTCAGAGAGCGGCTACTTTCCTGGAAGTTCCCAAGGTGATCAAAGAGGCGGTGGGTGACTTCAACCGCATCTTCGGCAGAAAGCTTGACCCCTTTATTGAGACTTACAAAATGGAGGATGCTCAGTATGCATTCTTCATCCAGGGAGCCCATGCCAACACGTGTAAGAATGCCATCAATAACTTGCGAAAACAGGGAATGAAAGTTGGGATGGTACGACCACGCTGGATGCGGCCCTGGCCCACGATTCAGATTGCCGAAGCCCTGTCCAAGGTGAAGGCCGTGGCTTCCGTTGAAACAAGCACCTCTTACGGCGGAGCCACAAGAGGCGGTAACCTGATTCACGAACTCAGGGCAACCCTCTATGATCTGCCGAAGCGGCCCATGGTGACCTCGTTCATGGCAGGTCTGGGTGGAGATGTGGTGTTGCTCGAAGACTTCTACTACATGGCGAAAATCCTCCAGAAGATGGTCAAGGACAACAAGACCCACAAGGTTGTCTACTGGATCGGATTCGGAGAAGAAAAGGAGGCGTAAACTATGGCGCAAGCGTTTGATTATAAAAAGCAGATATTGGAACCCATCAAATCCCTCCGAGGAGCACCGAGGGACGAGATGTACGTACCGGGTCACCGGACCTGTGCAGGCTGCGGCCCGGCACTCAACTACCGTTTGGTTGCCAAGGCTGCCGGCCCCAACACCATCTTTATTGGTCCGACAGGCTGCATGTATGTGGCAAACTCGAGCTATCTCTGTACGCCCTATGCGGTCTCGTGGATCCACGCTCAGATTACGAACGGTGGAGCTGTCACTTCCGGGGTTGAGGCTGCTTACAAGATTCTTGCTCGAAAGAAGAAGTATAACGGACCGTTCCCTAACGTGATCTGTATGGCAGGAGACGGAGGGTCTGTGGACATCGGACTTCAGGCCATGTCCGCCATGATGTACCGTGGCCATGATGCTCTCTTCATCTGCTACGACAACGAGTCCTACGCGAATACCGGAGTCCAAACCTCTCCAACATCCCCGTACGGGGCGAACACCACGTTCACGCCTCCAGGGAAGATGATCCCCGAAGGAAAGACGCTCTTCCCAAAGGATCCCCCCCAGTTGGTGATCGGGGGACATCCTGCGGTGAAATACGTGGCGACCACCTGCATTACCTACCCGCTGGATCTCATGAACAAGGTGCGAAAGGCGCTGAACTATGACGGTCCGAGCTTCCTGCACATGCTGTCTCCCTGTCCAAAGGGGTGGAAGTTTGATGAGAAACTAACCCGAGACATGGGGCGGCTGGCTGTAGAGACTGGCATGTGGAGCCTCTACGAGTGGGAAAATGGGGAGTATAAATACTCACACATTCCAAAGAAATACAAACCTGTGGGTGAGTATATGAAATTCCAGGGCCGTTTCGCCCACCTGAAAGAGCAACACATCGCCAAGATGCAAGCCTTTGTGGACGAGAAGATCTCGAGAATCAAAGCCATTGCTGTGGAGGCTCCGATCCCGACGCCCAAGGTGTGAGGTCATATCTCTCAGAGGTGTGTTCTTGGTCTGTTTGAGGCTACCCCGCCCAAATCGTGGCGGGGTAGCCTTTTTTGGGGGGGATAGAGCGATGCGGATTCTGATCGTGGGTGGTGCTGGAGAAGTAGGAAAGAATCTTACATCTTTTCTAGCGAGACGCGACCATGAAGTGAGTATCCTGGATAGAGTGGCCACGCTCCCTGAGGTTATCCAGACGCTTCCTGTTAAATAAATCAGGGGAGATATCACCGATGCGACACTGCTGAATGCGGCAGTTCAAGGAACCGAGGCAATCATTCACCTGGCGTGGAGCTTTGCAGATGACGCCCCAACGATTTTCAACGAGGATATCAGAGGCCACATCCATCTCTTGGAGGCTGCTGCAAGCGCTGGAATCCGTCACCTCCTCTACACGAGTACAGCAGTGGTCTATGGCCGTGCGACAGTTCATCCAGTGACAGAGAGCCACCCGTGTCTCATTCAGGAAGCACGAAAACCACTCTACGGTTTAGGGAAATATACGGCAGAGGAACTCTGTAAAGTTTATTACAGAGACCGTGAAGTTCCTGCAACGATCTTCCGTTTCTGGTGGGCTTTCGGCGACACGATCAGCGGCCGTCATTTGAGAGACCTGGTGAAGAAAGCTTTGAATCACCAGCCACTGGAAATGGTTCGCGGTGCTGGGGGAGCATTCCTAACCATGACCGATTTGGGAAAGGCCATGGATTTAGTCTTAACGAAACAAGGGACTTCCGGCCAGGTATACAATGTGGGGAGCCTCTTTCTCACTTGGGAAGAGATCGGTGGAATGATTATCAGGCTCACGAATGCGAAGTCTTCAATCGACCTGATCCCTTCAGAGCAGTGGAAGGGCCCTGCTTTTTTGAATGAAGTGTGGGATTTGAGTTGGGACAAGGCAGAACGGGAACTGGGCTACACTCCGGAGGGAACTCGAGAACAGATGCGATCTCAACTTTCGAATGCCCTCCAAGCCTGTGTGACCCAGGTGATCAAAGAGGGAAAATGAAGAGCCGAAGAGAGATGCCAAAAAGAAAAGCTCTCGCCGTGTGACGAGAGCTTCTTTTTTTATTTCATTCCAGAACGAGACTCGATTAGACAGGGGCTTTCTTAGCTGAAAGCTTCTTCTTCCACTTGGTGAACGTGGGCAAGAAGAAAAGGAAGAGAGCCAACAGCATCAAGGGCAGGGCAATGGGAGGTTTGAAAAAGATCAGGGGATTCCCGCGGCCCATAATGAGAGCCTGCCTCGCTGCTGACTCGGCCATACTTCCAAGGACCAAGGCCAGAACCATGGGAGCCATGGGGTAGTCGAGCTTCTTGAAGAAGACCCCAACGATGCCGAAGATGAGCATGTAGTAGATGTCGATCATTCTATTGTTAACGGCATAAGCACCAATCGCGCAGACATAGATAATGATCGGCATCAAGATGCTGAACTTAATCCTAAGGATCGCCGCAAAGAGGGGAGCAAAGGCCATCACAAGGATGAGGCCGAGAACATTGGCTACCCAGATGCTGCCGATGAATCCCCAAACGAAATCAGCATGTTCCTTAAAAAGCATGGGCCCAGGTAGAAGTCCCATGATCATCAATCCTCCCATGATGACCGCCATGGTAGGAGAACCTGGAATACCCAACGTAATCATGGGAAGTGTGGCACAAGTGCCAGCGCCGTGGGCTGCAGCCTCTGGAGCAATGACGCCGGAAGAAGCGCCCTTCCCGAATTGATCTTTATCGGCCGCTGAGCTCTTAGCAAAGCCATAAGCCATGAAAGAGGCTGGTGTGGCTCCGCCTGGTTGAATACCCAGCCAACAACCAATCAAAGAGCTCATAAGGAGTATCTTCTTGAATCGGAGTAATTCGATGAGCCCTTCCCGGATGTCTTTGAACGTTACCTTGGCGGCTACCCCTTCCATCTTGAGGCCTTCCTCAACGGTCAGGAAGATTTCTCCAATACCGAACAGCCCGATGACAGCCACGATAAAGTTAAAACCTCCCATCAGGGGTATCGTGCCAAAGGTCATCCGAAGTTTTCCACTCACGATGTCCATTCCAACGCCTGCCAGAATAAAGCCAAGAAAGATGGCCACCAGTGACTTCAAGGCGGATTTTCCGCCCAATCGCGTCATGGCACTAAAGGTGAGCACCATAACAGCAGCGGTTTCGGGAGGTCCAAACCTTAAGGCAAATTCAGCAATGATGGGGGCAAAAAAGGTGAGCAGGATGACGCCTACTACCGCTCCGAAACCATGCGACAAGAAAGACAATACCAGAGCCTTTCCAGCCTTTCCGGCCTTAGCCATAGGGTATCCGTCAAAGGTAACGGCCACCGCCCACGGTTCTCCCGGTATGTTAAAAAGGATGGAACAGATGCCGCCCCCGTAAAGTGCTCCCCAATAAATACAGGCGAGCATGATGACCCCTGCGGTAGGATTCATAGCAAAGGTAATAGGAATGAGGATCGCGCATCCATTCGCTCCACCCAGGCCAGGCAGTACACCGACGATGATTCCCAGGATGAGACTGACAACAGCGATCATGACATTGTATGGCTGTAAGGCGACGCCCAAACCCATGATCCAATTTGAAAAGATATCCAATGTTGTTCCTCCTTCCTGTTGAACAGATCAAAAGGGCACGAGAGCCAAAATGTTTTTACCCCACACACCTTCCGGCAGGGGGATCAAAAAAATCTTATCAAAAAGGATGTAGATCGCGAGGGGAACAATGATGCTGATCAGGGCCACTTTGGTCCAGTTGATCTTTCCCACCACCCCCATATAGAACGCGAGATAGACCACGGTGGCCAGGTGGAGACCGAGCAGTTCCGTGAGAAGAAGCATCCCAACCGCTGGAAGCAAGATCCAAAGCATCGGGGACAGACCTCCTGGTAAAATAAGAGGTTTTCCAGACCCTTCCTTCCTGAAAATTCTAATTGCCCTCAGGGCAATAAAGAAGGTGGCAATCACAACCCCTAGCCCCATATAGAACGGAAAAAAACCAGCTTCCGGGCCGCTCATGCCCCATCCATAACCCAGCCTGGCCGAATCCCAGATAACCAGAAGCCCGATCAACATTAAGAACAAGGCGAGAACGATATCGGCCTTTCGCATTTTTCCTCCTTCTTGCGTACCGCATTGACTCCCAGCCCATTTCCTTCGGGGTCCTGGCCGTGCCTCCTAAGTGCTGAAAATGAGACACGCAGTTCCTTTCGCCACAAGGACTGGGAATAAAAATGAAAAGCCTCTGATCAGAGAACCCTCCAAGATTGCGTTCCCTGATCAGGCTGTCCCGTTACTACTATTTGATTAAGCCTCCTTTTTTCATGAGTGCCTTATGTATCTCTTCCTGTTCTCCGACCCATTTCACGTAATCAGGCCCGGTGAGGAAGGCAGACTTAAGCCCCATGTCGGATACGTATTTTGTCCATTCCGGAGTTTCGGTAACCTTCTTGAAACAATCCACATAGTAGTCTTGTTGCTCTTTTGTGATGCCAGGGGGTGCAAAGATGCCACGAAGCATCATGTAACTCAGATCCACTCCCGTCGCTTCCTTTAGGGTTGGAATTTTGTCCCAGTCTGGCAGCGCAATGCGGTCGTGGTCGATGACGGCCAGGGGTCTAAGCCTCCCTGCCTTCCAGTGGCTGACAGCCTCTGCGGGATTGTTGACCGTAGAGTTGGTGTGCTTACCCACCAGTTCAACGGCCACATCGCCGCCTCCCTTGAACGGGACGTAGGTGAACTTTACACCGAACGCCTGTTCCATCATGATGGTGATGATCTGATCCTCCTGGGCGGTTCCCGTGCCACCCATGATGAATTTCTCTGGTTCCTTCTTGACAGCATCAAGATACTCTTTTGCCGTCTTATAAGGAGACTCGGCATTGACCCAGAGCACAAAGTAGTCGAGCGCGAGACGCGAGATCGGTGTAAGGTCCTTCCAGTTAAAAGGGACGCCAGTGGCGAGAGGTGTTGTGAAGAGATTCGAAAGGGTGATAATCACCGTGTGTGGGTCACCTTTTTTCCCCTTGACATACATGAAACCTTCAGCGCCTGCTCCCCCTGATTTGTTCACGACAATAAATGGCCTGGGAGAAAGGTTGTACTTCGAAATAAACGGGGAGATGAATCGAGACATCTGGTCCGCACCACCGCCCGTCCCGGCAGGCACAACAAATTCGACAGGTTTGCTCGGTACCCAAGCAGCGTAAGCAGTGCCCGCGACGACGAAACAGAGAGTAAGACACCATATACTTAAGATTCTTTTGCTCATGGTTAAACCTCCTTCATGGTTAAGTTAGGTGAATATATTTAGCTGGACGAAGGCCAACTGGCCTATGATGGAGATTCACCTCCTTTCAATGGCGTAGGGTTACATGTTTGGGAACTCAGGAACAGCTTGTCAGTAAGTATTCCGTCTGAACTGTAAAGCGAGAAAAAAAAGAAGGGAGGGAATAGGCTTGGTTGCATGTCACGTGTTGGAAGACCCATTCCAGAGTCGAAACAAGACACAAATCATTTCTCTGCTTTGTCGAATAGAACCATATCTGAATCTGAGAGTGTTTGTCAAGTGAATTTTTTGTGTCAATTTTTTCTTGACAGACTATTCCCTCTTTAGTATATTCAGCGGAACAAATGCAAGTTCTCATCATTTTTCCATTCTAAGAAAGTGGCGATTGCCACGGAAGGAGGAGGGTTATGCGACGTGTGTTGGGAGTGATGGCTGTTGTGATGGTAATGATGGTGTCGATCCTGGCCTGCACAGGACCGAAAGAGGCAACAAAGGCGCAATCGTGCTTCGCAGTGATGGAGGAGGTCCAGAAGAACATCACCTGGCAGGTGTGGAACGCGACCGGCTGGGCGGCAAGCCCGGTTGTGGTTGAAGCCGTGCTCGCTCAGAACGCAAAGGGGCCGATTCCAGGCATGGACAATAAGAAGTGGGGTACCGTTCCCGAAAGTGATCCCATTGTTCAGGGCTTTATCAACAACGAAGCAGGGAAGTTTCTTGCCTCTGAGATGGCAGGGACCAACGGAATCTGTGTCGGAGCTTTCCTAAACGCCGCCCAGGGTGAAAAGGTTGCCTTCACCGATAAGACCGGCAGTTACATCCACAAAGGTTCCGCAAAGTTCGATGTGCCCTTTACTACCGGTAAAACCTGGCAGGGCAGCCCAGCGCTAGAAGACAACGTCTACCTGATCCAGATTTCGGTTCCCGTTCTCTCTGAGGAGAAGCCGATCGGCGCGCTCGTCGTCGAGATCGACGGATCAAAGCTGGAAGCGCTTGCCAAGAAATAGCCTGCTTTATCCTCCGCCCAGCCCCCCAGGGGCCGGGCGGAGGTTGTTCTTCTATCCCACCAGAGGATCTATAGCAGCTATTGAGCCTGAATATTTAACGCACAAAAGCCCTACCACCAGCATAAGTGGCAGCTTTTCCCAAATCTTCTTCTATCCTCACCAATTGGTTATATTTTTCTACACGTTCGCCTCGGCACGGGGCTCCTGTCTTCAGGTGCCCTGTTCCCATGGCCACCGTAGCAGGTGTCCCCTTTCTACACTTTTTCCATTGGGTAATTGGAAGTTATTTGGGGTTTGTGATTTGGTGATTGGGATTTCTCATCTATGCTCCAAATTTCTTCAGCTTTAGACCGTTGGCTAACATCAAAGGGAGGATCTCCACCGCTGGAAATCTGCCCAACTGACCTTTCTGACAATGCCTTTCGGTGAAGCGCCGGATGCCATCGGGTCGAATATATTTGGAATAAA
>Ga0315282_10000994_pt1 | contig 54838 bp, 41 predicted proteins | sample YL17G07_20_MG_FD_203693 | JGI IMG/M metagenome (GOLD analysis project Ga0315282, IMG submission 203693) | Sediment microbial communities from Yellowstone Lake, YNP, Wyoming, USA - YL17G07_20 | ecosystem: Environmental > Aquatic > Freshwater > Lake > Sediment | place: USA: Wyoming | collected...
ACCCCCCCCCCCCCCCCCCCCCCCCCCCCCCCCCCCCCCCCCCCCCCCCCCCCCCCCCCAACGGGGGCGGCGAGAGAAGGCCACTGGATACAGGGCGTCTGTTTGGCGAAGTAGCAAGGGCAGGCACGGGGGCCTGCCCCTACAAGAGCATTGGGAGAGAGGCATGAAGAGGGATATGAATGCGGTGAAGCGGGAGGAGATGGAGGTTGCGAGGGAGTGGGAGAGGGCGCATTTTGAGGGAGGGGAATTGCCGTTTTCGTTCAGGTACGGAGGGAGGGCGTTTGGAGAGATACGCAGCGGGTGGCGCGCCGAGACGAGCAAGCGGACACTCGACGGCGGGCGGACTGAACGCACGATGACCTGGACGGATGGCGAGACGGGGCTTGAGGTGAAGTGCGTTCGGGTGACATACGGGGACTTCCCGGTGATGGAGTGGACGATTCACTTTGAGAACACGGGCGGGGCGGATACGCCGATAATCGAGGACATACAGGGGCTTGATACGGCATTCAATCGGCCGGACGTGGGGGAGTTCACGCTGCATCACTGGGTCGGGAGCATCGCGTCGGCGCAGGACATGGAGCCAAGGCAGACAAAGATGGAGCCGCAGACGTTGATGCTTGCGACGCGCGGGGGGTATCCGAGCGACCTCACGATGCCGTACTTCAATCTGGAGTGGAGCGGGCGGGGCGTCATCGTCGCGGTAGGGTGGCCGGGGCAGTGGGCGTCGGAGTGGGCGAGAGAGGGGCGCACGGCGACGAAGGTGCGCGCGGGGCAGGAGGGGACGCATTTCCGGCTGCACGCGGGTGAAAAGGTGCGCGGGCCGCTCATTGCGCTACTTTTCTATGAAGGCGGCTTCGTGAGGTCGCAGAACGTGTGGCGGCGGTGGATGATCGCGCACAATCTGCCGCGATTCGGCGGAGACTTGCCGCGCCCCTTCATGCCGGCGGGGAGCAGCGGGCAATTCAGCGAGATGGAAAAGGCCAACGAGGCCAACCAGATAGAGTTCATCGACAGGTATCTCGCCAAGGGCGTGCCGATCGACCTCTGGTGGATGGACGCGGGGTGGTATGACACGCCGGACCTGTGGTGGAAGACGGGCACGTGGAAAGTCGATCCGAGGCGGTTCCCGCGGGGCTTGAAACCGATAACGGATCACGCGCACGAGAGGGGCTTGAAGGCGCTTGCGTGGTTCGAGCCGGAGCGCGTGTATGAGGGGACGGAGCTATGGGAGAAGCATCCGGAGTGGCTCTTGAAGTGGGAGGGTCGGCCGGAGATACGGATACTCAATCTTGGGATCCCCGAGGCGCTCAAGTGGATAGTGGAGCGCGTGGACAGGATACTGCGCGAGGAAGGCATCGACGTCTACCGGCAGGATTTCAACGTGTTCATACTGCCGTGGTGGCGGGCGAATGACGAGCCGGAACGAGAGGGGATCACGGAGATCAAGCACGTGGAGGGGTATCTGGCATACTGGGACGAACTGAGGCGGAGGCATCCGGGGATGCTTCTCGATACGTGCGCGTCGGGCGGGCGGAGGCTTGACCTCGAGACGCTGCGGAGGAGCGTGCCCCTGCACAAGACGGATCACGACTACTCGGACTGGGAGGACAGGCAAAGGCAGTTCTACGGGGCGGCGTTCTGGCTGCCGTACTTCGGAGCGTCGGTGTGCCGCGGCGACGTGGTGGAGCCGTATTCGTTTCGAAGCGGCTATGCGCAGATGACGGGGATCGGGTTTGATGTGAGGCGCGAGGACTTCGATTACAAGCTCATGCGCAAGCTCGCGGCCGAGTGGCGGCGGGTGTCGGAGTTCTATTACGGCGACTACTATCCGCTCACGAGTTACACGAGCGACCTTATGTCGTGGCTTGCATGGCAGTTCGACAGGCCGGAGAAGGGCGACGGGCTGGTGCAGGTCTTCCGGCGGTCGCAGAGCCCCTACCCGTCGGCACAACTGAGGCTCCACAATCTCGATCCGGAGGCGACGTATGAGATAGAGGACTTCGACCGCAAGGGAGCGCGAAGGATGAGCGGCAAGGCGCTCATGGAGAGGGGCTTGAGCGTCGAGCTGCCGAAGATGGCGAGCTCGGCGATATTCACGTACAGGAAACGTACGAGTGCGGAGGGCGGTAAGAGTGCGAAAGGTGCGAAAAGTGTGAAAGGTGCGAAAGGGAAGAAGGCAGCCGGAAAATGAGGCGGCTTCAACTGAGAGCGATGGAGGCACGGGCGATGGCGAAGGGGCGCGCGGTTTCGGGGGGATGGAGGCATGTGGGGCCGGGAGGCGGGGGGACGACGTATTTGCCGACTGTGGACCCGAGGGACTGGAGGAGGGTGTTCGTCAACAGCGACATGACGGACCTCTACTACACGGGCAATGGCGGGCGAAGCTGGCGGATGATGTCCGTGGGGCTTGCCAACCAGCCGTGGGCGGCGGCGTGGGACCCGAGGGACGAGGGGGTGTTCTACTGGGCGACGACGGCGCTCTTGAGGACGGAGGACTTCGGAAAGACGTGGGTCACCGTCGCGCCTGACTCCAGGCCGCGGTTCGACAATGACGAGGTGCATCCGGTCTATCCGAAGACGAGAAGGTGGCCGGGAGGGCTCCTCACGGCAATCGCGATAGACCCAACAGACAACCGCATCATCCATCTCGGGAGCACGCCGTTTCGGTGGGTGGGGGAAGAGGGACGGCCCTCGGTGATTGTGTCGGCAGATCGCGGGCGGACATGGTCGAAACCGGTGTATCTCGAAGGGCGCGAAGTCGTGAAGGTATGCGTCGACCGCACGAGCGCGCGGTCGCGACGAATCGTGTACGCTGCAACGGACGCGAGGGTTTACAGGAGCGACGACGGCGGCAGGCGCTGGCGGGCGGTGGGCAGGGGAATCGCGAAGGGAACGATCCGCGACATGGGGTGCGGGTATGACTCGAAGACGGGGAGGACGATTCTATATCTCACGATGAGGTGGACGAACCGCGCGGGCAAGGAGGCGGGCGGCATATTCGTGTCGCGGGATCGCGGGGACACGTGGAAAGACGTGTCGCCGGCGCGGGCGGCGACGGAGGATTTCCCCAACCTCGACGCGGAGTCGAGCTATGGGACGCTTGCGGTGTGCGGCGAGAGGGGCGAGACGGCCTATGTCACTTCGTCGTATGCGCCGGGCGAGGCGGAGGTGCTTGACAGCATAATGCGGACGGACGACGCGGGGCGGAGTTGGGAGCTTGTCCTGCGCGGCGACCCGCGGTTTCCGGCCAGGAACGTCCAGCACGCGTGGATCGAGAACGACGCAAGTTGGCTACTCAACTGGTACTGGGGGACGTTCGTCGTGAACGTGGGGGTGTGGGACAAGGACGGCGACTACGCGTACTTCACCGACCTCGGCCGCGCGTATCGAACGACCGACGGCGGCAAGACGTGGCAGAGCGTGTACTGCGAGATGGTCGACAGGAAGCGTTCGCGCAGTATCGGCCTCGAGATGACGACGTGCTACGGGGTGCACTTCGATCCGTTCGATAGAAAGCGGATGACAATCTCATACACGGATATCGGAATGATGCACAGCCGCGACGGCGGCGATACGTGGGAGCGCACCGTGAAGGGCGTGCCGTGGCCGTGGCAGAATACGTGCTACTGGGTCGAGTACGACAAGGCGGTCAAGGGGCGCGCGTGGGGGGCGTGGGCGAGCGGGCATGACTTCCCGAGGTCGAAGATGTTCGCGCGCGACGTGCGCAGATGGCGCGGCGGTGTGTGTGTGAGCGACGACGGCTGCGCGACGTGGAGGAAGGCGGGCGAGGGGCTGCCGGACGCGGACTGCGCGTGGGTGCTTATCGATCCGGAGAGCCCGAAGAGCATGCGGACGCTTTATGCGTGCTCCATCGGATGGGGGCTCTACAAATCGGTTGACGGCGGGGAGACGTGGCGGCCGAAGATGCGCGGCGTGAGAAAGGAGCATCGAAACGCGTGGCAGATTATGCGGGATGCCAAGGGGACGCTCTATCTCACGTTCACGCGCGGAGGGGATTTCAAATCGATCCGGCCCGGCGCGATCTACAAGTCGACTGACCGCGGCGAGACGTGGGAGTATCAACGCTGGAGCGCGAGGTTCCCGTTCCCGAGCGAGGTGGCGATTCATCCGAAGGACACGAAGACACTCTACGTCGCGTGCTGGCAGGCGGATGTCGATGGGAGACGCTATCACGGCGGAGTGTACAGGTCGCGCGACGGCGGAAAGACGTGGGAGCACGTGCTTGCGGACAATGAGTTTGTGTTCAGCATCACGATTGACCCGAAGCGGCCGAAGACGGTCTACGCGTCGACGTGGCTCGAGGGAGTGCTCAGAAGCGACGACGGCGGGGATACGTGGGCGCTTCTCGGCGGACAGCCGTTCCGCAAGTGCAACCGCGTCATCCTCGATCCGCACGACACAAACGCGCTCTACATCACTACGATGGGCGCCAGCGTGCTGTGGGGGCCGAGGGACGGGTTCCCGAAGGCGAAGGCGGAATTGAAGGATGCACCGTTTGTGAGGCATGAGGTGTACAAGGGGCGGAAGTAGCAAAGGCCGTCGGGCAGGGGAACTCATGGACGGATACGAAAGCGATCTTTGGCCGCTTGTGTACGACCAGTACAACCACGGGCGGCACGAGATGGAGCTCGAGCTGTATTCAGTGGAGGTAGCGCAGTGCTGCGGGCCCATACTCGAGGCTGCGTGCGGCACAGGGATGATCCTGCTGCCGTTGCTGGCCCAGGGGCTCGATATGTACGGCTTCGATATTTCGCGCCAGATGCTTGAGGTCCTGTTCGCCAAGGCAGCAAAGCTCGAAATCCACAACATACAAAGCCGCGTCTCGCGGCAGGACATGACCACTTTCCGGTACGACATGCGGTTTGACGCGATCCTCATCCCGGCGCGATCATTTTTGCACCTGACGACGAGGGAGGCTCAAGAAGCGTGCCTCTCGAACGTAGCACGGCATCTCGAGGACGGCGGGCGGGCGATGCTCAACTTCTTCACGCCGAACGAAGAAGCGCTATCGCGGTTCGCGGAGGGCCAGAAGGACTGGGCACCGTTTGAGACGTATAAGCACCCCGAAACAGGAGAGGATGTAAGAGTTTCGCGGCGGCTGCAGTCAAGTATGGCCGAGCAGTTGTTCACGACATATTGGCGATTTGAGTTCGGCGGAAGCAGCAGGGAGACGCAGTGGACGGTCCGGTGGATACACAGGCAAGAGTTTGAGTCTCTGGCCGAAGGCGCAGGGCTGCGCGTCGCGGGGTTGTACGGCGGGTTCAAGAAAGAGCCATACGATGGAAAAGACGAGATGTATTGGGTGCTGGAGAAACGGTAGCGCGAAATGCCGTCACCGGCAACTGACTTCGTAAGCATGGCAATCAGAAGCTGCTGACCGACGAGCTGTCGACTGAGGCCACCGGGACCGGGAATCGACTGCGGACATTCGGCGGCAGCGCCGCCCTCGCGCGATCGTCGTCTATCCGCCTCAGGGCATAGATAGCGGCCCCGCGTGCGACGGCGTCGCCCGTTCGAAGCGCCTCGATGAGCGGCTTGACGGCGGGTTTACCGATCACGGCGAGGCCCTCCGCGGCGCCGAAAGACAGACCACGCCGCGCGCCTCCCGGATTATCCTTGCCGGATGTGCCTCCGGTCGTCGCGTTGTCTATGCCGAGACACCACATGACGTAGCTGTCGCCGCGAACGCACTTTATGAGATCGTTTATGCCGCGCTCGCCGATTGTGCGCCACATAGAGTCGATGAGCCTGCGTTCTTTGGGGCTGGGAGAGCGTATCTCGACGCCGCGATAGTAGGCCACGCGCCAGAGGCCAGAGCCGCTTTTGTATGATGCGAGCTCTCGCGCCGCTTGTGCAGCGTCGTCGCGGCCGTTGAGCAGGGTCGTCTCGAGCTCTTCGATTCTGGCGCTCATCATCGAGCTGCGGACGGAGATGCCGATCGCGGCTGTGATGGCACTCACTACCAGAAGCACCGCGAGATATGTATACCGCCTGCGTGCATGGTTCACCGGAAGTCCCCCGAGCGCGCCTCCCACATTGGAGGGCGCGGCTCTTCATCCCTACTACGAAATCACGCGGAAAAGGTTTCGGCAATTCCGAGAGCAGCGCCGGCGCGCCGGCCACAAGCGTTACTCTCGCCCGGTACTCTCGATTGCGGTTGCCGGTGTTTGCGATGGACGCGCGGGCGCCGGCAACACGCCCGGGTACTGTCCATAGGCATTCATGCGATAGCGGGACAGGTCTGACGGCACGAGGGCTTCAAGGTCCTTTGGGCGGCCTCGGCGTTTCGCCCAGGAGCGAGCAGCGTCCTGGAGGACGGTGCTCGGCGAGCGGGCGAGGCACGCGGCCATGTCGAGGGTACCGTAACGTTCCAGCGCGATAATGAGGACCGGCTCCGGTATCGATAGCAGCCTGGCATCAATGCCGGCGGCGGGGAACGCGTAACCCGAGGCGATGGCTTTGAGATCGTCGCCGGAAAGAACGGAATCGACCGCCGCGCGGGCGTCGTCCCCGCCGATGCGTTCGAGCGCGACGGCCATCTCCCATCGAAGTGACTGATCCGCGGCGCCGAGGCGGGCGAGGAGCGCCTGCTTCGCGGCGTCGCCGCCAATCCTGCCGAGGGCGCCGGCGGCGGCGCTTTTCACGCCGACGGACTCGTCGTCAAGGAGTTTAATGACAGCGGTCGCGGCGCGCGCCTCGCCTATGGCGCCGAGGGCTTCGGCGACGGCCATGCGCAGGCCGGGGTCGTTTTGTGCGAGAGCCTCGACAAGGGCATCTACCGAGGCGGTCCCAGGCAGCCGGCCGAGGATCTGCGCCGCCGGGACGCTCATATTGGCATCGGACGATTGGAGCGCGGCCGTGAGCTGGCCGATCACCGACGGGCCGGCGCCGGCGATAAGGTCCGCAAGCTCCTCGGTGCCCCAGGCGTACGCATGCCGGTTCTGCAGCAGGGTGGGCACTAACGACGGGTCTTTCATCCTCACAAGGGCGCCGACGGCGCGCTTCTCGGCGTCGAGATCGCCGCTGGTCAGCGCGGCCTGGAGTATGGGTTTGCCACGCGGCCCCATCTTCTCGGCGGCGTCGATGCAGCCGTAGCGGATGTTGGGCCAGACCTCGAGCATCGTGCGGGCATCGATGCGGTCGCTGCCGGCATACTGCTCAGGAAACCGCACGGCGGCAAGCGCATCCGCGACCGCTGGCTCGCCTATCATGGCAAGGGCTTTCGAGATGCCTTCGCGCCGCGGGCTTGGGTCGCCTTTGGCCTCAGCATAGGCGGCTATGAGCAGCCTGATAGTCCATTTGCTGTTATATGTGGACAAGCGCTGTGCGGCGTTGGCGGCAACGGCAGGGTCTTTTGACGAGAGCGCGGCAATTAGCGCCCTGATGCGGTGCACTACAACAGCCTGGTAGGCAAGGGGCGTGGTTATGGCCACCGCAAGAATGAGAACGACAGCCGCGATACTGAGCTTGCAGCGCGTGGAGATGCCCGGACGGTCTTCAATGACCGGATCCTTGAGGTCGTGAATCTTGCCGATCTTCATGGGCGGCTCTCGATAAAAACGCACCGCTTTAGTGATGCGCCATTCTACCGGTTCTGACGGAGAATGGTGTGGTTTTTGTTCAGAAAATCCTCCGCTGTCGAGAGTGTCACAGAATCGGTAGCTGCCCGGAGTACCTACACTTTCGCGGGAGCCGGGCCCAGATCGCGCCCCTTGAGCGCGAACCATATCGTGCCGAGGGCGCCGAAGGCGAACGCGGTGAGGAGGTTGACCTCAGGGTTTACTTTCCACAAGAAGCCGGCGCTGAAGGCGGCAATCGAGACGATCACGTCGCGGATGAGATAGTAGAGACCGAACATCGCGGCCTTCTTGTCCTCGGGCGCGAGGTCCATGATGAGGGCCTTGCGCGTAGGCTCGCCGAACTCCTTGAAGCCCCTCAGGACGAACGCGGCGAAAAGCATCCAGAACGACTTGCTGAAAAGAAGCATGAGCGGGAACGCCGTAAAGAAGACGAACGTAGCGACGACGAATGGTTTCTTCGTGGTCTTATCCGCCATATACGCGACGGGGATGTAGATAAGTATCGCCGTGGCCATTTCGACGGTGCGCAGGATGCCGAACTGGACGCCCGAGACCGGGTGCGCAATCGTTTCCATCGCCCAGATGACGACGAAAGCGTAGGGTATCTGCTCGCAGAAGCGCACGAGGATGTCGGCGACGAGGAGGTTCTTGAGCGATGGCGACATGAGCTTGAATATGGCAAAGGGGTTTCGCTCGCCGGCGGGCGCGTCGCTCGTCTTCTTGCGGTCGTCTTCGATAAGCCACTGCTGCGCGATGAGGGCTACAATCGCCATGGCAAGCGCGCAGACGAAGGCAAGGCGTACGCCCGTCACCTTGCCGAAGCGGTCGACGAATATGCCGCCCACGATTGGTCCCAGGGCCATCGGCACGCGGCGCACGAGCGAATGGACCGACACGCCCATCGTGCGCTTGTTCTTGGGGAGGACCTTCGCGACGAGGCCCATCGTCGCTGGCAAAGAAATCGCCGTCCACGAGAGAAAGAACACAGCGCCGATGAGGACCGCCCACCACGTCGGGATTGCGATCACGATAACGAAGCCGCCCATGGCGATGAGGTTGAAAATAAGGAGCGCGCGCTTGGTGCCGTAGCGGTCGGAGAGGTAACCGCCGGGGAAAGAGTAGAGCGCGCCGAGGAGATTGTCCATGCCGTTGAGGACGCCTACCGAGATGAACCCCGCGCCGAGCGCGATGAGGTATATCGGCAGGAACTGCTCGGCCATGTGCTCGCCCATGCCGACGAGGATGACCATGCTCAGGAGGCCGACGATGCTGCGCTTGAGGCCGAGAAAGTCGGTCATCCGCTTGAACGGCGATACCGGCTCCTGGTCTTGAGTGGGCTCGGTGCGTTCCTGAAGTTGCTCACTCATGATGCGTCTTTCCCGATCCGCCAAGAGCCTATCCGAATAACCATCGTGGCAGCGACGCCGCGAGATACGAGCAGTGCGCGAAGCGAGGAGGAAGGCGTGTTCGATACACGCCGACAACGAGCGACAAAGCAATGCGAAGTATAGTCGCTTCGCGTCCCTTCGGGTTGCGGCGCCCACGTGCTGCCTGCTGTGTCGATCCTCCTCGACTTATCTCTGGATAAGCCATTGTCGTCGCTCCCTGCATTCGGCCCATGGGCGCTCGTAACGCCGCCCATGAGAGTTATTTGGATAGGCTCTAGTCCTTGGCCGTCTGCAGGCGGCACCACGAATAGAGAGAGTCGTAGACCTCGAACTGATTGGCGAGGTTCTCCCTGTCGTTAGGAAACCGCAGGCTGTAACCGACGGCAATGGCCTCCAAACCGACGGCAGCAGGCTCCTCGGCGAACTTGCCCGTGTCGGCGGCGTTCACGATTCTTCCAAGGCGCAGGAGCGCTTTGTCGGTGAGGTGGTACTCCGCGATGATGGCGTCGAAGGAGCACTTGTCGCCTTTATGGCCGAGCTTCACGCCGGGCACGTCAAAGGGAATCGCGCCTTCGCGCTCCACTACCCCGGCGACTTCGTCCTTCGGAACGAAAACAAACTCGGCGTCGGAATCGACAAAGCGGGTAATGAGCCAGGGGCACGCGACGCGGTCGACGTGGACGTGGGACCTTGTGACCCATTTCATGAAGACCCCTCCTATTTCAACGCCGTCTACTGGCGGTTTGATTGTGAAACTCAGCCAGCGGATTATAGCCGGTTGAGAGGCACGCCACAAGGAGACGGACAGGAACGCGAGGGTCCTCCAATTCTCACCATAGGCTCGCACGCCAATGTGTTTGTAGGGGCAGGCCCTCGTGCCTGCCCTTGCCGGAAGGCCGAACGCGCGCTGCTCTTGCACCATCGGCTTGGTCGCTGATTGCTCATACTTTCTTGTGACGCCTCGCAGTTGCGAGAACTGAAAGCCCCTGGCAGGAACGCTACCTGCGGGGTCTATGTCAACGGATGAGGGCAGAAACCCTGGAGGCATCCGAATGGCTAAGTCCATCAAAGAAGGCGATTGCGTGAAGATCCCCGATGGGCGGATCGCGCGGGTTCGCGACGTAGCAGACGGCAAGGCCAAGGTCAGGGTCCGGAGAAAGACGAGTAGCACCCACCAGTTTCTCACCTTTCCCGTCAAGGCTCTCAAATCCGTCGCGTGCCCCTCGGGTTGGATGAGCCCTGACGGGTACAACCGCTATCTCAAGGTCACGCTCGCGAAGATGAAGAAGCGACAGGCGGCGCGGACGCGGGGGTAAGCATGGCCAGCGCCTCTTTAACTCTTAAGCCGCTCGCGCCCTATCGGCTCGATCTCACCGCATGGACGCTCCGGCGGCTGCCGCGAAATGAGATGGACCGGTGGGACGGCACCGCGTATGGCAGAACGCTCGTCGTAGGGGCGTCGCCGGTGGAGGTTACGGTCGTCCAGGAAGGGGCGCCCAAACGGCCGACACTGCGCGTCGCGACAGGCGGCGGCCGCGCGACCCAGAAGCGGCAGGCGATCGTAGCGGAAACGCTTACACAGATGCTCGGAGTCGATGTTGATCTCTCGGGATTCTACAGAATGGCCGGTTCGGACAGCCGCCTCCGGCAACTCGTGGCGGAGAATCGCGGCGCGAAGCCGCCGCGCTTTCCGTCGGTCTTCGAAGCGCTCACAAACGGTACTGCATGCCAGCAGATATCTCTCGAGGTGGGGATCACGCTCCTCAACCGCCTGACCGCGCAGTTCGGTCTCGCCCTGGGCGAGCGTCATGCATTCACGCGCGGCGAGGATATCGCATCGGCGCGTGCGGTGGAATTGAGGGCCCTCGGTTTCAGCGAGCACAAGGCTGCCTACGTGCTCGCCGCGGCGAAGGCGGCTGTGGCGGGGCGGCTGGATGCCAAAGAGCTTGGCGGCCTCGATGACGAGGCGCTTGTGGAACGCCTCCGTGAGCTGCCAGGCGTGGGACGCTGGACGGCGCAGTACGTCTCGCTTCGCGGGCTTGGGCGGCTCGACGTGTTTCCCGGCGATGATCTCGGAGGACAGGAGCGGCTCAAAGAGTGGCTCGGCCTCAAGGCGCGCCCCGACTACGACAAGGTGCGCAGGATTCTCGACCGCTGGAGGCCGTGGCGCGGGCTCATATACTTTCAACTGCTGCTGGGTTATCAGCGGCGGCGGGGATTTCACGAGACGCAGTTGATTCCAAAGTAACGCTCAGCTCCAGCGACAGCACCTGTCTCATCTCTTCGATGATCCTCGGCGTGCGGATGCGCTTTGAGCCCATGATGAGCTCGCGGAAGTTCTCCGCCATGATTTCTTCGGGCCCAAGGATGTAGCCGGTGTTGCGGCCGATCTCGTCGAAGAAGTCGTCGCTGTCGCTCGGCTCCAGAAGTATCGGCTTGCCGTCCGCAAGCACAGGCTCCCACGTGCCGTCATGGTCTTCTACCGGCATGAGCTTGACCGTGAGATAGTCTTCGAATGCGCCGTCTTTGGCCGGGTCGTACTCGGACTTCGCGATGAGGACCACGAGCACATGCATCTCTTCTCCCATGCAGTGCACGTTTGCGTAGTAGTTGTTGCGGAACTCGTCGGGGTTGGTGATCCGGCGCGATTCTAAACCCACGGGCAGCTTGACTTCGCTGCACTGATGGAAACCGATTATGGCGAAGAGGGGCTTTCTGATTTGGGGGTTCCACGTCGTCATCACATGGAAGAGCTCGTGGACCATCACTTCTTCGATGTGATCGACGCTCAGGTCAAAAAGCATTTTCGGGACGACGATAATGGGGCCGCGGCAATAGGCGGCGTCACCCTGCTCCCGCGCGGTGGTCTTGATGACGGTGATGATCGGAGGGAAGCGCAGTTTCAGTTTGGACGCGGCGATCCTGTCCCGCGCCCCTTCCAATGCCTTCTCCATCTTACGCGCTTCCGTTTCGCTGAAGGGAAGCGCTTGACGGGACATGAAGTGGAGGATCTCCTGCGTGGTGATGGGGCCGGACTTCCCAAGCATGGCGGACTTGTCAAAGGGGCTCAGGTGGTCGATCCATGCGTCATCGGTACCAAGAAGCCGCGCGGCCTCGTCGGTGCTCGCGATACGGACGGTAGTGCCGGGCTGGAGGATCACGTCGGCGCTGGCAAATTGGGCAATAAGCAGGAGAAGCGCGGCGAGAAAGAAGGTCCGTTTCATGGGATGCTCCTGTAAGGCGCTGCGCCGCAGGCGGCAAAACTGGTATGTAATATTGCGGAAGCGACTGCGTAATGCAAGCACATACCGCATGTATCAGGCTTGACACGGAACGTTTCAGGAAAGAGGATAGCTCTTCAGCAACGCGGCAAGGGCGACTCACCGAGTCGCCCCTACGACTGATTCACAAGGAGATCCGACAATATGAATATCGTCGTGCTCGACGGCTACACGCTTAATCCGGGGGACTTGGACTGGGCTGGGCTTGCGGCGCTCGGGAACCTTGCGGTTTATGACCGCACGCCTGCGGGGCTTGTGCTGGAGCGCGCGGGCGATGCGGAGATCGTCCTCACGAATAAGACAGTCCTCATGCGCGACACGATTATGGCGCTGTCGAGAATGCGATATATCGGCGTCCTCGCGACCGGCTACAATGTGGTCGATATCGCTGCCGCGAAGGAGAGGGGCGTGATCGTGACAAACGTCCCAACGTACGGCACGCCCGCGGTCGCGCAGGCGACATTCGCGCTTCTTCTCGAGCTCACAAACCACGTCGGCCATCATTCGGAGACGGTGCGGGCGGGCAGATGGACGAAGAGTCCCGACTTCTGCTACTGGGACTATCCGCTCATCGAGCTCTCCGGCCTTACGTTGGGAATCGTCGGCTTCGGCGCGATAGGGCAGGCGGTTGCGCGGATCGCGCGCGCGTTCGGGATGAAGGTCATTGTGCACACCGTGCCGCAGGGCGACGGCGAGGGGGTGGAGTTCGTTGACTTGGAGAGGCTTTTCGCCGAAGCGGACGTCGTCAGCCTCCACTGCCCCTTGACGCCGCTCACAAAGGGTCTCGTCAACCGGGAACGTCTCGCTTTGATGAAGCCGACGGCGTTTCTGGTGAACACGGGAAGGGGCCCGCTCGTGGACGAAGCCGCGCTCGCACAGGCTCTCAATGAGGGGCGCATCGCCGGCGCGGCCCTGGACGTACTCTCGGTGGAGCCGCCTGCCGCGGACAACCCGCTCCTCTCCGCACAGAACTGCATCATCACGCCTCACATTGCATGGGCGACAAAGGCCGCTCGCTCGCGGCTCATGGATATCGCGGTCGCGAACGTGAAGGCGTTTCTGGCAGGGGCGCCGGTGAATGTGGTGAGTTGAGGTACGTTTCTGGGCTTAGTGCTCAAGGGCTTCCGCCGCCCGCTTCCGTGTGTCCCCGTCCGCGTCCCATACACATTCTTCAAGCAGGGGCTCTGGCGCGCGCTCGCGCTCAATGAGGAGCTTCACAGCATTTCTGCGGCAGAGCGAGCATGGCGTGTGCTCGTACATCCACAACAGGCATCCTGCGAGCTCGGGATCGCCTTGAGCTTCGGCGAGGGCACGCACATCATGACCGATGCTGTGCAGCGCGTGGATGTCTTCATTCTGAGGCAGTGCCGCCTCTATCAGGCTGTGATCTCCGGGACGATAGTTGTGCACGAACAGTCCCACTACGCCGCGTGCGGCGGCGTCGCCGAACCTCTCGATGAGCTTGAGCGCGAGTTGGCGGACCTTCTCCGCCTGCATGTGGCCGAGAGCGGTAAGCGCGGCCGTCTGCAGATCGAAATCGTCTGATAGAGCCATCCGCAGCACCCGCTCATCGATCCGAGGCATGGCCCTGATGCGGAAGAGCCGCAGATAGCATATTAGTTGTGCGCGTCGTGTCTCCGCCAGCATTCGTGAGAACACGGTCTCTACATCCTGGGCACTCGCTGCATGCTTCATGCGCATGGCGTATCCGAGGGGGAAGGGATCTGTTGCCTTCTCAATGTCGCGCAGAACTGCGTCGATATCGAACACGACCTTTGTCCGCAGAGTGGGGTCTGTAGCCTCGCGCTTGGCAAGCTCGATTTCCGGGAGCACCTCGTTGAGATACGCTCGGACATGCCAACTCTCTTCAGCTTTCCTGCGTAACGCGCCCAGCATCCTATCCTCGCCGAAGATATGAGACGCGTGTGTGACAACGCCCTCGTTGACCTGCATATTACTGCCTGCTGACAGGAGCGCCCCCACTGCTTCCGCAACCCGGATCAGGCCGGGTATGCCGTCGAGGTCAACAATACACGTTTCCACAGTGTATTCTTCGTCCTCGTTCCCATTCGCGAGCCTGTCGTACAGTGCTCTCCGCGCGGAGGTATGGCCCTTGCGCGCAAATCCGGGAAGGAGTCTCAATAGCTGGTGGGCGTCCCATTCGTCGGATGTATTCGAGAGAGCCGGGAGTATACGCTTCAGGAAGAACGCCTCATCGCCCGCGGCGTCGATGATCATCGTGAGCCACTCCGCGCGGCTGTCTTCGCACTGCGGGTCGTAGGCCAGGTTGTGGAGACAGGCCTCGACTATATCTTCTCGAAGCCTCTCCGCTCCATGTTCGCGGACATGCAGCGCCGCGCGCCCCAGACCCTTCTGGAGCGCGTCGCGGAATTCGTCTCTGGTTAGTGGCGTCAGTATAGGTCTCCATCGGACAAATCAGCAGCCCTGCACAGGATAACCGAAATGGACGCGCCATTCAAGGCCGTTCGCCGCATCTTATTGACACCCATGCCGGTCTGCAGTACGGTAGTGCTCAATGCGACCATAGAGCGTCGGGTTATCACTTATCAGCGGAGGGCGACGAGCATGGCATCCGACAACGCAACCGCCCACATGGCGGGCAACTACGACCGGGACGTGAGAAGCGCAATCCCTTTCTACGATCTCTTTCACGACGAGACGATTGGCCTCGTCCGGGCTGCGAAGCCGGACGTGGGCGCCTGGCTCGATACGGGCTGCGGCACGGGAACGCTCATCGGGAAGGCGCTGCCGCTATTTCCGAAGACGACCTTCCTCCTCGCGGACCCCTCGGAGAAGATGCTCGATCAGGCGAAGGCTCGTCTCGCCGACGCCGCGCAGGGAAGGGTTCAGTTTCTCGCAACCGCAGGAAGCGGCGAGTTGCCGGCACACGTCTCCGTTCAGCCCGACGTCCTCACAGCGATCCAGTGCCACCACTACCTTGATGCCGACGGTCGGCGCGCCGCTGTGAAGGCGTGCTTTGACGCGCTCGCGCCGGGCGGGCTCTTCGTCACGTTCGAAAATATCCGGCCGCTCACCTCGAAGGGCCTGAAGATCGGCCTTGCGCACTGGCGCGCGTTTCAGATGACAAAGGGGCGCACGTCCGAACAGGCCGACGCGCACCTCAAGCGCTTCGACGCGGAATACTTCCCCATAACCGCCGTCGAACATCTCGCGCTGCTTCGTGACTGCGGCTTCAGCGCAGTCGAACTGTTCTGGTACTCCCAGATGCAGGCGGGATTCTACGCGATCAAGTAGCCCCGATCCCTCCGCGGCACCACTCCCGCGACAACCGTCACCGCCTCCGCCGACACAGGAAATCGGTGTCTGACACTAATTTATCTCCTGATAGCACATAGGGATACGACAAAAGAATTGGTGTCAGACACCGATTTCTGGATTACCCGACCCGCTGTGTCTCGCACCCTCGGGCTCACGCCGGACTCTATCACCTTAGAAGCGAGAATATGTATTTCGCGCTTTTTCTCTAAGTCGCCGCCCACATAAGGCCTTACGTTCATATCTGGAAAGCCGCCTATTGGACTTACGTCTGTCGAAATGGCCCAGGACTCTATCACCCCCCTTACTTACAGAAGGACTGTGTTTGCCGGTTGCATGGTTTTCCTCCAGCCTTCTTTTCGTTCTTTGACAACTGAAGACTTTGTGGAAGGGGCGATTCATCGCCTGAGGGCTGAGAGTCTGTCCATGCACGCGAGTGCGATTGCGGTCACGCGCTCCGCTATCGGTACAGCTCCGGCCGGCGGCCGATGTACCAGGGATTGTCGGCACGGTGCGCGGCGGTTCTTTCAGGATGCACGTCGGCGAAGATGACGCCTTCGCGCCCGCGGATCTCCGCGAGAAGCGCGGCATCCATGTCCGTGATGTTGCTCGCCCCTTCGCACTGGCGGCCTTCCTCGTCCCTGCCACAGCAGCAGGAAGCGGCGATGATGATTGAGTTGGCCCGCGAGAGGGGCCTGACTTCCTCATGGCCGCGGGCCTCGCGATTATTGAGCCAGAAGAGCATCTCGCAGCCGAGGTCGGCGTACGTGCGCGTCATCTCCGGGAAATCCCCGTCGTAGCAGATCATCACGCCGCACTTGTGTCCCTTGAGGTCGAACGTGACAAGGGCGTCGCCCGGCTTGTAGAACGTCGGCTCGTGCCGCGGCCCCTTGGCCTTCCACCAGAGATGGGTCTTCCTGTAGTTCGCAATCACGCCGTTCGCGCTCACGACCGGCGCGGCGATGTAGCAATCCTCGCCGTCGCGCTCAGTGAGACCATAGAGGATAAGCGAGTCGCGCCCCGCAAGCAGCGCCTGGAACGCCTGTGTCGTCGGTCCGTCGAGGGGCTCCGCGAGGTCGCGAAGGTTCGCCACGTAGCCGACGAGAAGCTCCTCGTGGAACAGGACTATATCCGCGCCCCCGGCAAGCGCTTCGCGCGTGAACGAAAGCGCCTTCGCGCGGTTGGCCTCGACGGCGCCGGGAATAGTCTCCTGCTGGACGACTGCGATCCTGACGGACATGGACTCCCTCCATTACTGTGACAACAGATGGGCGGCATTATAGCGGCGCCCGGACTTCTGCAACAGCCTATGCCCGCTCGCCTCTCTCGATGCGCCCCAGAAGCCGCAACAGGCCATCGAGAATCGTCATGGGATGCGGCGGGCAGCCGGGGATGAACAGGTCGACGGGCACGAACGAGGCGCAACCGTTGTGGCATTCGGCGTGATCGATGTAGGGACCGCCGGAGATGGCGCATGCGCCGGAGGCGATAACGATCTTGGGAGCGGGAACGGCTTCCCAGGTCTTCGCGAGCGCAAGGCGCATGTTTTCGCTCACCGGCCCGGTAACGAGTATGCCGTCCGCGTGGCGCGGGGAGGCGACTATCTGTATGCCGAAGCGCCCCAGGTCGAAGCCAATGGTCGTGAGCACGTTCACGTCGGCCTCGCATGCGTTGCAGCCGGCCGCGCTCACCTGGCGGAGTTTGAGCGACCTGCCGAATAGCCGCCGCGACTTCGCATCGAGCGCTTCAGCAAGTCGCATTTCGTCCCTATCCATCACGAGCCCCTCGCGTGTCCGGCTCGCGAGGCGATATTCGCGCGAGAAGGCGATAGCGCCCTGCGGGCATCGAGCCGCGCAGTCCGCGCAGAAGAGGCAGCGGCCAAGGTCGATTGAAAGGCCATTGCCGCCAACGGCAATTGCCCCTGTCGGACACCCCTCCATGCATGCGCGGCAGCCGCTCTGGCACTTTGAGCGGTCAATCACCGGCCGGCCGCGGAAGCGGTCGGGAAGCACCGGCTCAGTGGCCGGGTAGCGTATCGTCCGGTGTTTTTCCTTCAGCCGCGCTATAAGTGCTTTGATCATCGAGAGTTCCTACAAGTCATGCCCGCAGTACGAGAGGTTAAAGCTCTTGTTGCATAGCGGAAAATCGCTTATTTCCTGGTTGCGAAGCGCCATCGCGAGACCGGCCCAGTTGTGGAAGGAGGGGTCGACTACCTTGTACCAGAGAATTGCCCCTCGCTCATCCGTAGCCCCCACGTGCGCGATCTCGCCGCGCCAGCCTTCGACGAGCGTGACGACAAAGGCGTTGGGCCGCGCCGGTCTGTCCCCGGAAGCAATCGTCGGTCCTGCGGGAAGCGATTCGACCTGTATGCGCACAAAGTCAATCGCACGCTGGATTTCCAGCCAGCGCACGAACGCCCTCGCAAAGACGTCTCCTGAATGCCACGTGGAAACCGGTATCTGCGCGACGCGATATATCCCCGATGGGAACTCGTATCTCGCGTCGCGCTCCAGCCCGCATGCGCGCGCGGCCACGCCCACAAGGCCCAGCGCAACCGCGGTGTCTTTCGATACGGTGCCGGTTTCTTCGAAGCGCGCGAGGACGGAATTGGTCTCCCACAGAAGGTTTACGGCGGTTGTCACGTCCTTTCGCGCGGCCTCCAGGCGCGATAGCAACTCGCCCGAGCGCGCGTCGTCCATGTCAAAAAGAGCACCTCCCGGACGCACGAGGCCGCGGCCGAAGCGGCTTCCGCATAGAAGCGCAGTCATGTTGAGGAAATCGCCCCTCAGACGGCCGCAGAACGACATCGTCGGCAGAAATCCCACGTCGCCGGCGAGGGCGCCGAGGTCGCCGGTGTGATTGGCGAGGCGCTCAAGCTCGAGGCCGATGCCGCGAAGGGCCTGGGCGCGCGCCGGAACCTCAATGCCGCAAAGGGCTTCCATCGCCTGGCAGTACGCCGTCGCGTGACCAACGGTTGTATCGCCCGCGAGCGTCTCCATATAGTGGATCGTGCGCGTCGTAGGGCCGTCCATTACCGCGCGCTCTACGCCGCGGTGCTGATAGCCGAGCTCGATTTCGAGGTTGAAAACGTGCTCTCCGTGGCACTGGAAGCGGAAATGGCCCGGCTCGATAACGCCGGCATGCACGGGGCCGACGGCGACTTCGTGGACCTCTTCGCCCTCGACGCGAAAGTAGTTCGTAACCCCCGGAAGCATCTCCGTTTGCGGCGCGAAAGGGGAGTTGCCTTCGCGGTACGGCTTGTGAAAGCGTATGGGCTTGAGCCAGGGGTGCCCCTCGGGCCGCACGGCCCACTGTTCGGCTATTTCGCGCTCGAACCAGTGCGCCTGCGGGCAGTCAGGCGTGAGAGAGGGATACGAGGCGGACACATCGGCGGATGAGGCGGACAGAATGCCGCTGTCCCCCTGCGCGAGCACCGCATACAGCCGGACGCCCTTATCCGTTGACGGCTGTCCGAATAGCGCGGCTATGCGCGCGCCTGCGGATACCTGGCGAATGACATAGTCGCGCAGCTCGGATATCGATGCCAGGGGCACATCGGCGATGCCGCAGGGCTCGCCGTTGCGGATCACTCTTGCTATGGACTCCCTCATCGGCCGCCTCCCAGCACAAAGGCCGCCTGTACGAGGGCATGGCGCAGGCCGTGGGGCATATAGAGGCCGAGGACGAGAAGCGCCGCGAGGGGCGCGAATACGAGGACCTTTTCGACAAGCGTCGCGGACTGAGTTTGCGGATCGATCTCGCCTTTTCCCCAAGCCATCGAGATCGCATGCTTGAGCGCGCCGACGAAAACGACGCCCGTGCCAAGGAGGAAGAGACCCATCGCCCAATAAGACTTGTTGTCGGCGGCGGCTTTCAGGATCTGGAATTCGCTCATGAATAGCGCGAACGGCGCAACGCCAATCAGGGCAAGGAGGCTTGCGAAGAGGCCAAGCCCCCAGACGGGCGCGACGCGAAGCGTGCCCGACATCTTCCTCATATCGTGCGTGCCGTACATCTGGCCGAGCCGGCCCATCGAGAAGAAGGAAAGCGCCTTGCAGAGCGAGTGATTGAGCGTGTGGAAGAGCCCCGCGAACGTCCCGAAGCCCCCGAGGCCGAGGCCGAGGGCGATGATCCCCATGTGCTCGACGCTGTGATAGGCCAGAAGCCGCTTGCCGTCGTGCTGGAAGACGATGAACGCCGCCGCGACGGAGATCGACACGAGGCCGAAGACAAGCAAGAGCCCGATGCCCCAGCCCGCCCCTCCCGGAGCGCCCTCGACTATGGGCAGGTAGCGCATGATGCAGTAGAGGGCGGTGTTAAGGAGAAAGCCTGAGAACACGGCAGACACGGGCGCGGGCGCCTGGCTGTGCGCGTCAGGAAGCCAGCTGTGGAGCGGCGCGAGGCCAACCTTGGTGCCGTAGCCGACGAGGAGGAAGAGGAAGCCCGCCTTGACGAGCGCGGGGTCGAGGGCGGCCGCGTTTCCGGAAAGCCTCGTCCAGAGAAGCGCGTCGGCGGCGCCCAGATGCAGCTTCGTCGCGGAGACGCCCACGAGAAGCGTGCCGATGAATGCGAACGCGACGCCAACCGAACACATTATGAGGTATTTCCACATCGCTTCGAGCGACGACGGCGTCACGTGGACGCAAATGAGAAACGCAGTAAGAAGTGTCGTCGCTTCGATGCCGACCCAGATGATGCCGAGGTTATTGGAGACGAGGACAAGGGTCATGGCGCCGAGGGAGCCGAGCCAGAGCGCGGCGAAGCGCCTTGCCTGCCTGCGGCCGAAGTGCCCATCGCGGATCTCGGCGCCGAAGTAGCTCCACGCGTAGAGCGAGCTCATTGCGAAGACGACCATAAGAACGACGAGATGGTACGCGGAGAGCGCGTCGAGATAGAGCCAGTTGCCGGCCGCGTTGATGGGGCCGTACGCGAATACGAAACGCGCTGCGACGAAGGCGAGGATCGTTGACGCGGCCACGGCCGCGCAGACGAGGGCAAGCGCGCCCCGCGCCGACCGGATAAAGAGCGCCGCCGCCCCAGCCACAAACGGCAGGGCGAGGATTATCCACATTATCTCATCTATGGTCATCGCGAACCGATTAGCCTTTCAGCGTGTCCAGCTTCTCAATATCTATGTGGTCGAACTCGCGGCTGATCCTGTACGTCGCAACGCTCATGACGAATACGGCGACAAATGCATCGAGGAGGACGCCAAGCTCCACGAGGACCGGCATACGGTCGATCATCGCGAGGCCGAGGGTGTAAATGCCGTTTTCGAGAACAATGTAACCGAGTATCTGCGTAAGGGCCTTTTTGCGGCTGATGATGAGGAAGAGGCCGACGAACATCGTTGAGAGCGCGGCCGGCACCATGAGCGGCGAGGGCGCAATATCGGGAAGAGCGATCTTCGTGTCGAGCCAGAGGGAGAGCATCAGGGCGAGGACGCCGACGATGATGGACACGGTGTAGCCGACATAAGGCTCGACCTCGCGGCGGGCGTTTACGTCGCGAAGCGCACGCAAGAGAAGCCAGGGGAATACAATCCCGCGAAGGCCGATACTACCCGCGGCAAGTACGAGAAACCTCAGCGACGGACCTCCCTGCTGCACGAGAAGCGGCAGGACTCCGAGGAATATTCCCTGGAGCGCGACGATCCTTATGCACGAGCCGATCCGGCTCGTACCGAGGAGCCAGAGGTTCGCAATGATGAGTGCGACCATGAGCGTGCTTATGAAATCCATCCCTTTACCTCAATGCAAGGATCAATGCGAAGACCGAAAGGGCGCCGGCGCCGACGAGAAGCTGCGGCACGCGCACGAGCCTCAGGCGCGCCATCGTCGATTCGACTATGCCGATGACTACAGCCAAAACGAACATGCCGGCCACGGCCGCGAGCGCGTCGAGCGCCGGCGTGCCGGTACGGACCGGGACCACGATCGCCACGAGAACGAGGCCGAGGACCCAGAGCTTCAGAGCCGCGCCGTAGAGGATGAACGCGAAGTCCGGCCCGGAGTGGTCGAGGACCATCACTTCGTGAATCATCGTGAGCTCAAGGTGCGTATTGGGATCGTCCACGGGGATCCGCGCGTTTTCCGCGAGGACGACGACAAGAAGCGCGGCCGCTACAAGAGCAAACGCAACGCCGGCAGTGGTCCAGCTTGCGACCGATATTGCAGGCAGCATTTCCGAGAGGGAGATGCTTCGCGTTTCCTTCGCGATTGCCGCGAGGCCGAGGAGAAACGCCGGCTCGGCAAGCGCGCTGAACTGGACTTCGCGGCTTGCGCCCATGCCTTCGAACGCGGAGCCCGTGTCGAGGGCGGCGATTACCGTGAGAAAGCGCATCAGACCGAGAAGGTACGCGAAGAGAATAAGGTCGCCTTCAAAGGAAATGGGCGCGCGGATGCCGCCGACGGGGACGAGGGTCGATGCGACGATGACAGCCGCGAGGCCGATAATCGGTCCCGCGCGGAAGACCCAGGTCGTCGTGCGGCTGTAGGCCGCGCCCTTGCGCAGGCACTTGGCTATGTCGTAGTACGCCTGGAGGAGCGGCTGGCCGGTGCGGCCGGCAAAGAAGGCTTTTGTCTTGTTGATGACGCCGAGCATGAGCGGCGCAAGGATAAGGGCAAGCGGAACAGTGATGAGTGATTGGGTATTCATGTCTATCGCAGCCTCCACACGAGAAGCGCGATGAGCGTGAGGACGATGTAGAGGACATAGACGTGGACGCTGCCCTGCTGGAGCCACTGCAGGCGGGCGAGGCCGCGGCTGACGAGGGCAAAGAGAGGCGCATAGAAGGCTTCGCGGCAGACGTCGGGCGTCTCGCTCGACATGGAGGCGCTCTTCGGGAAAAGCCCCTCGGGCGCGGAAAGCCTTCGGCGGGTCCTCAGGAACAGACGGAAGAGCTCGACAATCGGCTGCGCGAAGGACGACGAGGTGTACTGCATGCGCGCGGTGGGCGCGGCGTAGCCGCAGTCCCACGTGCCGGTCTCTGTCACCCTGCGCCCCGAGAGCATCACGCGGCGCGCGACCGTGAGAATGCCTATGAGCAGAACGAACACGGCCGCGGCGAGAACGACGATTGAGAGAGGCCCGGCGGCGGCGGAGAGCTCAACCTTCGCAGACTCTGCTGAAAGACGCGTGACCTCGCCGACGACGCTGCCAAGGGACGTGACGACGGTCGGCGCGAGAAAACCGATTGCGACGCAGAGCGCCGCGAGGACGAACATGGGCGCGAGCATCGCGAGAGGCGCTTCCTTGGCATGCGCGGCGTGGTCGCTTCGGGGCTCGCCGAGGAACACTATGCCGAACGCCTTCGTGAAGCACGCAGCAGCGAGGCCGCCGATAAGGGCAAGCGCGCCGATGACAACCACCGCTGGGATGGCGGCGGCACCTGACGCGGACACGCTTCGGTACGCGCCGAGATATATCATGAGCTCGCTTATGAAACCGTTGAGCGGAGGCAGGCCGGAGATCGCAACTGCGCCGACGAGGAATGAGGCCGCCGTCCAAGGCATGCGCTTGGACAGGCCGCCGAGGTGGTCGATGTCGCGCGTATGCGTCGACTGGAGCACGGCGCCGGCGGAAAGAAAGAGGAGCCCCTTGAAGATCGAGTGGTTGATCACATGAAGGAGCCCGCCGCCGAAGCCCAGAACCGCAAGCGTCGTCGAGCCCATGCCAAGCCCGAGGACGCCGAGGCCCAGGCCGAGAGTGATGATTCCGATGTTCTCGACGCTATGGTACGCGAGGAGGCGCTTGAGGTCGTGCTGCGCGAGCGCGAAGAGGACCCCGAGGATTCCGGAGGTCGCGCCTATGGCTACGAGCGTCCAGCCCCACCACGCCGGCGGCGTGCCGAGGATGACGAGCGTTCGCACGATGCCGTAGATGCCGACCTTGATCATTACGCCCGACATAACGGCGGATACGTGGCTCGGGGCGACGGGGTGCGCTTCGGGGAGCCACACGTGAAACGGCATGAAGCCCGCCTTCGTGCCGAAGCCGATTACGGCGAAGATGAAAAAGACCGACGCAAGCGCCGGCGTGAATTTCGCCGCGGAAATCGCATCGAAATCAAGCGACCCAGCCTCGACTCCCATGACGAGAAACATCACTATGAGGAACGCCGTGCCGAGGTGCGTCGCGATCATGTAGGTCCAACCGGCCTCAAGGACCTCCGGCCGGTCATCATCGAACGTGACGAGGAAAAACGACGCGAGCGACATCACTTCCCACGCGACGAGAAAGAGAAGGCCGTTTGCAGAGATGACCGTGAGTGCCATGCCCGCTGCGAGGCAATTGTAGAAGAACCACTGCGCGCCGAGGGGCCTGGTCCCATGCGCGGTGAGATATCTCGCTCCGTAGACGGCCGCGATCGCTGACAGGCCGAGTATCGGTATAAGGAAAAACGCCGACAGGGGATCGAGCCTGACGCAGAACGAGCCGAAGGGCATCCGCCAGTCCCAGCGGAGCGTTTCCGTCGCGCCGCCAATCACGGTCGCGAATGCCGGAACGAGGCCGAGAACGCTCGCGGCAACAGCGCCAGTCGCGCCGATGGCGGTTGATAGTCTCCTGCCCCCGGCTACAAGCGCGGCCAGACCGAAAAACACAAGCGCCCCTATGGATATGAGAACAAGCGTAAGCATCGCCATTCTTTCTTTAGTCGCCTGCCACAGGAGGGGCCTGGCCGGAGGATTTTGGTTTGACGATTGCGGAATCGATGCGCGCGGCCTCGGCGAGGATTTCCTCGCGTGCGGCCTGGCGGAGGATGGTGGACTTGAAGCCTTCATCGCGAAGGGCGTAAGCAAGCTTCGCGATAAGCGAAAGGTGCACGCGCACGGTCGGCGTCACCATCGTGAAGAGCGTCGTCACCGGCGAACCGTCGAGCGCTCCGAAGTCGATTGCCCTCTCCAGAAAGCACAGCGTCAGAACGGGCTCGTGGACGTGGAAGACGATTGGGTGCCTCACGTGCGGAATCGCGATCCCGTCGCCGACGGCGGTCGATGCCATCGCTTCGCGCGCGAGAAGCACCTGCCAGAGGAAGTCACGGTTGGTCTCCTGCGGCAAACGCATCGTATCGACCACCGCGCGCAGCGCCGACTCGCGGTCAGTGCCAGAGACGCGGTAGAAGATGCCGCCCGCATCGAGCGAGCCGGCAAGAGTCGCCTGCGCGGAGCCGTTTTCCGGCTCCTGGAAGAGCTCCGAAGAGAAATTCACCTTGCACGCGGTCGCCCACTCCAGCAGCTCCGCGCGATTGAAGCGGTACTGCTCGTTTAGCTTGTACGCCGGAAGCTGCCCCTCGTGAATCCACCTGTAGACCGTCTTCTCAGAGACGTTCAAATACTTCGCTACGTCGTGAACCGTAAGCTGCATTGCTCTTTTCGTTACCCCAACCCGGACGATGGACAAAGCGGGACATTATGGAGAGCGAGTCCAAGGATGTCAACGGCAAACAATCGATTTGCATGCCTAATGTGTGACCAGCGATTGTGGCAGGGACATTCTGCAGAGGGCGATATGTAGGGGCGACTCGATGAGTCGCCCTGCACGCGGCCAGAGTGGTCTTTGAATACAGGACGCGCCACGTTCCAACAAGAGCCTGAGCTCGACAATACCCTGAAGGCAGGCGGTTGCGAGTGCGGAATCCGAGGCAGGGCGACTCATCGAGTCGCCCCTACGGTTTGTTGGCCTACGCCTTTGCGAGCAGACACTTAGCGACGCCACAAAAGTTAGTCACACACCATGCCTGGACAAGGGACAAAAGGCGCCGCCTATCCGCAGTGGGGAAATGAGGGTCAGAATGCTTTCGACAACTCGCCCGGTACCCCCGAAGGCCCAGCCACGCCGAAGCCGCGCGCTGAGCATCAGATCATCGCCCGATTATTCGTCCCCTCCCGGCCCCTCTGTTGGCGCTGCGTGGTCTGCAGTCGATCAGCGACCCTCCGCAGTACGGGAGGCTTTGAGGTTTGCCTGTATGAGCGTCGAGGGCTCCTTGTCGCTCAGCGCCAGGCAGATGCCGTTCGTATACATCGACATGGGAACCTCATCGTGCTCTTTGACTACTTCGGCGTAAGAGTCGTGACAAACGACCTTCAGCAGAGGGGCGTGACCGGCGACGCATGCCCCGCTGGCGCCGGCGATCTGCCGCGCAAGGTCGGCATTCATGCCCGCGGAAAGCATCTTGAAGAGAAGGAAGGCCTTCTCCTGACCTGACAGCCTCGAGGCGGCGATGTCTTTTGCCATCGAAGCCTTCTCGTCGTCACTTGACGCGGCGCATGCCTTGAGGTAAGGCACGCAGAATCTGTTGACCGCCGGATCGGCCAGGAGCCGGTTCATCTCCTCCACGTCAGGCACACGGAGTTGCTGGTCATTCAGAGAAATCAGGACATGTCTTGACGGGTCCACCTTTAGCGGCGCATCTACTCCCCCCTCCCAGATCGCACTAAGGACGTAGGGGGCCTCGGCGCTCTTGAAAACATGCAACGTCACCGCAGACAGCGTGCCCCCCTTATCGGGCGCGTTCGGATCAGATACAAATGTAAGCGTTAAGCCGCTGTAGTAACGCTGATACCATTCGTTCCCGGGCCCCGGCTGACACTCCATGCCCGCGACCGCGACCGTCGCAGCCTCACGGCCCTTCATTTGCAGAACCGAAGGATCGCAGAGCACGTAAAGGAGCCATGCCCGCTCAGCAAACTGAAACCCCTCCGCCATCCCGATATCCATGGCCAGCGTCATGCGTTCTTCGGCTGACGACGACACCTTTGCCGCCTTCTCATAATACGCGCAGAAGATCCGCTGATACCACGGAACGTCGCTTATTACCAGGGAAGCCGTACTCTCAATGGAAGCCGCACTTTCAATCGCCTGCCCCCGTGCTGCCGATGCAAAGCCGGCCAGTACAAGGAAAGCCGCTACGCATAACCGGTACCTCAGTCCCCCTATCATGCGCGTCTCCTTTGGTCAACGTACCCGCAACAGGCCTCTACCAGCCTACCGCGCCCGAAAGACCTTTGCAAGGGTCTTCCGCGCGCCCGCTCAGAAGCCTGCGTTGCTCCTTAGAGCCGGTGTCTGACACTGATTTATTCGAAGCATCTCGCTATACTGGAAGGAGTTCAATTGCTGTCAGACACCCGATTTCAGATACTCGATTTCGGGCCCTAATCCCGGCCCGGCGCAAGGTCGAGATACCACAGCATCATCACCTCGTCCGGGAACTCGGTGTACGCGTGCACGCTGTAACCATCGAGCCGGCAGCCGCGCGAGGCGTAGAACCGGCAAGCGGCGACGTTGTTATTCTGGGTTTCGATCTTGAGATACCGGCAGCCCCTCGCATGCGACCAGTCCGCAACGCGCGCGAGGAGCGCTGATCCGATGCCTTTGCCCCTCCACTCGGGTGCGACGCGGACGTCCCACAGACATGCCAGGTCCTTGCGCCCTTCGAGAATACGGATCTCCGGCTCATCGGAGATGCCCACCGCGCCGCCGACGATTGTCTCGCCGTCCCTTGCCACGAAAAAGCCCCACCCGGAGACGTCGAAGCGGTCGGGCCACGAAAGAGGGGCTTCCGACGGGTCCTCGTCGTAATCTTTGGTGAATGCCGGCGTTACGGCCTCTTCGACAAGCCGGATGCCTCCGAGACCGGAATCTACCCACTCCACCCGTAGCCGCGACCGTACTTCGAAGGTCATCGGTACGCGCGCGTAGGCAGGGACTATGGAGGGGCCTTCCTGAATGATCGTGGCAGACATGTGAAGGTACTCCCAAAGAGGCAGCAAGCGGTCTGACCGCAATATGGAAAGGATAGTGAGAACGCGGTCAAGATGAAAGGAGAAACCTGCCAAGCGCCTTCTGGCACGTGACCAGCGATTGCTGCAGGGGTCATTCTGTAGAGGCAATGCATGGGCGGCTGATGAGTCGCCCTGTAACGTGGCCATCGTGGTCTCACAATCGGTGTCTGACACCAATTTATTAGTCGTATCTCATGATATACTCAGGACTTAAATTGGTGTCAGACACCGATTTTACGTGCCTGGGAGGGGGTAGGATGGGAGTCACGTGTTACTCCCGGGGACTGGCGGGCGGCGTGGGTGTGGAAGGGGCGTGCAAGATCGCGGTCCGGCTGGTATCATGCGGGCATGGCCGCTCCGGAACAGGACACTATAGGGATGATTATCGGCGATGAGCTTCTTGCGTCGGCCATCGGCGAATCGGTAGCAACGGCGCTTACCTGCCCTTGCGCCCATGTGAAGGGGGGCAGGACCATACCTGAAGTGTTCCATCACTCGCTCAATGCCGCAATCAGCGACATAGCGAACCACAAGAGAGGCGAGCTGTTTCAGCGGCTGATCTCTTACAGACCGCCACTGCCGGAGGGCGAGGAAGCGCCACCGGACGATGGTCCGAGCCTGACCGACGAGGAATACGGCGCGTGCGTCGAGTTCATATTCTCGCACATGGTGAACCGGTTCAAGGGGGAGTTGGCGGAGCTCCTGGCGCTGGAACCGTGCATAAGGCTTGTCGAACGGCTGAAGCGCGACGGCCGACTGCCGGCGGATGCGGTAACGTACTGGGGTGATATGATCGGCGAGCGCACGTGGCGGAGGGACGGGAGCGGGAAACCGTTCTACAGCCACATGGCCAAGGGCGCCGACGGAATGATACTCACGCACGGCGCGTCGCCGGAAGGGAAGAGCACGGTCAACGTCCTCGGCGTCGTCGAGATCAAGTCCATGCTCAGGCCCAAGGGCAAGCTCCTCGACCAGGTCGACAGGCACATCGGCCGCCTTGGAGGAGGTCTCGCGCTCGACGGCGTCGAGCGGAAGGGGCGTGACGTGCGCGTTGCGCCGGCGCGCGGCAAGACCGGCCGCCTCGTCAAGATCATTGTATTGCCGTCGGATTGGAAACTGAGCCGCGAGTGGCGAAGCGTCGACACGGAGCACGGCCGCGAGATACTGTACCCGTCGGTGACGACCCCTCCTCGGCAGGAAGAACCGGAAGAGATCGCGCCGTCGCTGTGGAAGGTGACGCTTGCATGGTCGCAAGAAGCGATAGAGAAGGCGGCTTATGAGATGACTTTCTGGTACATGGCAAAGGTGGGAGAGCATGTCTTTGCGACCGGCAGCCTGCCGCGGGGCTGGGAAGAGATGACTCACGCGCAGGCAGGCGCCAATTCGATAAAAATGATCCTGTACTATGTGCTCCTTCGACCGCTCTCGCGGCGCAGAGACCGCCTCGCCACGAAGCTCTACAACTTCTACTGCTTCGGTTACCAGGCAGCTGTCGACAACAACGAGATGCTGTGGCCGTCGGATTTCCCGCATGAGGGAAGAACATAGCGAGCGACAGGGCTTCAGATTCGCGTGATCGGCGCATTCGATTCGGCAGCGCCGCGCTCGGTGTCGGTGCGAAGGTCTATCTTTGTCCCGTCGGGAAAAATCACCTCCAAAACCTTGGTGCGCGTGTGGCCGCGGCGGACGGAGCCGGCGAAGTGGATCTGGGCTTTGCCTTTGGGGCCGTGGATGGGAATTGTGATGTCGGCGTTTCCGCTTGTGCCGCTGCGGTTGGAGTTCAGATTGAGGTTGCCGCTAAAGGAGAAGTCGGCCTTTATCGGCTTGCCGAGGCGCGCGACTACTTGCGGATTGGCGCGAGCGCGCTCCAGGGCTTCCCGATAGATGGGCGTCGACTGGACGGCCCTGTAGACGGAAAACACCGTCGACAGCACGCACGCGACGGCGAACACGAAGAGCACAAAGCAGCCCGTCGGCAGCACCCAAAGCCAATTGCGCCCCCACCAGCTTTCCCTGCGCGGCGGATACGACGGGCCTGAATAAGGGGGCGGCGGGGAAGGAGGCGGCGCGCCGGGCGCGGGCTGGGAAAGGGCCTCGTCCATCTACATCGACTCCGGCCGGGATGGCAGCTTTTCCATGATCGCGACGAGGATGAACGTTGCGACTGGTCCAAGGATGATCGACAGCAGAAACCACGAGAGGCCGCCACGGTTCTTGCCCTGGGCTATCCCGGTGTTAATGAGCGCGAGCGTGACCCAACCGACGGCACATACGGCATATACGGCATATTGCGGTACCATAGACACCTCCAATGGGCTTGCTGCCAACAATCATATCTTACGACATCGAGATAACGCTGCAAAATGTTTTGGCGTTGGGTAGATAGGTTTTATTCACGCGCCTCGGCTTCATGCCATGGTCTGCAGTGGATCGAACCGAGTGTTTGCAATACGCTCACGGTTATGCGAGTGATGCTGGATCGAGGTTCCGGCAAGGGCGGGTACGGAGCCCCGCCCCTACAAAAGCAGAAACCAAGTTTCACTTCATCGTCGGTACGACAATGCCCTTCATCAGCACCTTCTGCGCCGAGAGGAACACGATAATCGTCGGTATGGCCGCGAGGACGAGCGAAGTCATCACGAGATAGGGGTGGCTGGGCAGGCCGGTCTGGAATTGCTGCAGGAAGACCATGAGCGTCCACATGCTCGTGTCCTGGCACACGGTGAAGGCCCACATGAACGACCCGTACGCGCCGCCGAACGAAAAAAGCGCGATGACCGAAAGTATCGGCAGCGACAGCGGCATTGTGATCATCCAGAACATGCGGAATTCGCTCGCGCCTTCGATGGAGGCCGCTTCGTAAAGCTCCGCGGGCAGGCTGTCGAAGAATCCCTTCAGAAGGAATATCGAATAGCCGCTTGCGAGCCCCGGCAATATGAGCGCCGCGAAGGAGTTGAGCATTCCGAGCTCCTTTATCATGAGGAAGCTCGGAATCATCGCGACCTCGGCCGGGAAGGCCATCGTCGCGAGCATGAAGATAAGTATGTGCGCGCCGTAGCGCAGGCGATAGCGCGAGAGCGCGTAAGCGGCCAGGGGGTTAATCGTCACGGCCGTCAATACCGAGAGCGTCACGAGGATGAACGTGTTCAGGAGCGGGCGCCCCTGGAGGAACACCTTCTTGATCACGTACGTGTAGTTGCGCGTCATGAAGAAGTGCCGGATTTCCGACTTGCGCGTCTTCAAGTCGTAGTAGTCGGCCTCCCGGTACGGCGGCTCGAAGTCGGCAAGCGTCGCGAACTGCGTTCCGTAGGCCGCGTTGGCCGCGGACGCATCCTTGTACTTTGCCGCAAGGAAGTCGGCGTACCGCGTGTCGGCGCAATCGATCCTCATCGCCTCGAGCGGCGCCTTCTGCTCGACGTACTCCTGCCAGAGGTCGAAGCCAAGCGAATCGAGCGGCACGTACTCGTCCGGCGCGACGTCGTCAAGCGACGTAGCGGTCTTGCCGAGTTTGCCGTTGTACTCTTCCACGCCGGCAAACTTGGTCTTGAGGTACGCGACGAATGAAGGCTTCGCGGCGGCTACGTCGAGGCGCATGTAGAAGAGGGGCATGCGCGTTCGCACAAACGCCTCCCAGCGCGGGCCTTCCGGCCCTGCGGGCTTCGTCGTCGGGAACGGCACTTCCCAGAAGAACTTGTACGACGTGCCAAGTTCCGCGTTGAGCGCCGCGATCTTCGTGTATTGCTCCATGAGGTACTTCTGATAGAGCGGCCTTGCGGTCATCACGTTGCAGAAATACGCCGGCATCGAGGGGCGGAACTCATACCAGAGCCGCGTCAGGGTCTCGTCGCCCGGGCGCCACGTGTGGCGCTCGTAGGCCTGGTACGGCGTGTCGATGTCGACGTAGTTTCCCGTCATGTCCGCGAGCGCCGCCTGGAGTTTCTGAATCGTCGGATATTTGGCCTTCAGGAAGTCCTGGAACCGCACCTGCGCCTCTCCCAGGGGCAGGCGGTAATGGAAGAAAGTATCCTTGTACTTGGGCTGGAGGTCTTTCGCGAACTCAAGCCAGTCTGTAACGCGCGCCTTGAGCTGCGGGGAGTTGATGTCGTAGTCCTTGAAGACCTTCTCCATCTCCATGAAGCCGCCGTAGCGCCGCTCGTGCGTCTCGCCGTCCACGATCTGCACCACCGGCTCTTCGACGTGGCGGCGAAGCTTCGCGATGTCGAATTGCTCCACCCGGTATTTCTCGCTGAGGTATTTGCCCTCGAGCGCCTTGTCGTCGTAGATGAATCGCGGAAATATGCTGTACTCGCGGAAGTCGGCCAGGGACGTTACCGACGAACCGAGCATGATGAGGAACGGGTACATGGTCGTGGCGGAGCCGGCGATGAGAATGAGATAGACGAGGATGATGAGCGCCCTCAGCTTGAAAGACTTCCGGCCTATTGTCGAGATAATCGGCATACAACCTTTCCCTTACCGACCTCTGCGCAGCCACAGTACCCGCAAAGTGATCCGCGCAACGGATCAAGGCGTTTATCACTGGTGGGCAAGCCACCAGTGCCACACAACTACAAGATAATCGGCACGGTTTCCGTTATTCCGTGCCACCTGTTCCGCCGGCGGTGAACTGAACCCGCTGGAAGATCCTCAATTGGTAAAGCGTGAAACCGATGAGCATGCTTCCCATGATCCACGCCATCGCGGTCGCGTAGCCGAACCTGAGATAGAGGAACGCGTTCGACCATATCTCTAAGGACAGCGTGTGCGTCGCCTTCTCGGGCCCGCCCATGGTCATCACGATAATGTTCTGGGTCGACTGGAACGTGCCAATGAAGGAGCCGATGAAGTTGATGAGGATGAGCGGCTTCAAGTAGGACAGAGTCACCTGGAAGACCTTCTGCATGGTGCTCGCGCCGTCCATCTCGGCCGCCTCGTACATCTCTTCGGGCACAGTCTTCAGGGCCGCAAGATAAATGATGCTCCCCGGCCCCGCGCCGGCCCACACGCCCGGCAGGATAATGCAGAACATCGCAAGCCGCGGATCCTGGAGCCACGTCTGCGGCGGGATGCCCACGGCGCCGATGATGCGGTTGAGGAGCCCTCCCTGCGACGCATCGAAGAAGAGGTCCTTCCACAGGAACATGATTACAAGGCCGCTCGTGAGCGCCGGCAGGTAGAAGAGCACCCTGAACGTGATCTTGAACCGTGGCACTTCGGACAGGAGCAGCGCCAGCGCGATCGGGGTGCAGAACCCGAGCGCCATCGTGAGCGCGGAATAGTAGAGCGTGTTCTTGAGCGCCTGCCAGAAGATGGGCTGCCCGAGCGCCTCGATGAAGTTGTCGAGGCCGATGAACTTGCTCAGCCCGAATATCTTGTACTCGTAGAGCGACATGAGCGACCCGCGCACGAGCGGCACGTAGCTCCATACGAGGATAGTCGCTATCGCGGGGAAGAGGAATATCCACGCGTTCATGTGTTTCCACGCCGACGCCTTGAGCGCGGCGGACATGCCGCTCCTGCTTTTGGCGATGCGCGCGGTGACGCCTTTGACAAGGTAGTACGAGCCGATAACGATCACGATGAGAACGACAATCGCAAGCGAGCCGAAGACGCGACGCTTGAAGCGCATCTCGGCTTCCGGGTAGAGCTTGTAGAGGTGCGTATTGACCATCGTCGCGATCGTCTTGAGCTCTTTTCGCGTGTCGGTTGACGGATCGCGGACGACCCTGCTCAAGGCTGTGGACATCTCGTCGCTCATGGCGAGGTAGTCCGGCGCGAAAGGTTCGGGGCGGCCGTACTGGAGCGCTTCGTCGTAGGCCTTCAGGCGCTGCGGATCGATCTCCTTGAAATACTCCTTGTAGCCGAACTGCTCCAGCCAGTGAGGGTTGCGCACGAACTTGGCGAAGCCGGACTGGACGTAGACCTTTGTCTCTATCGCCTTGGCCTCGTCGGAGGTCATGAAGCGGATATACTCCCAGGCGGCGTCGCGCCTTTTCTTATCGTTCTTGAGGCGCGACGCGATGCAGTAGACGTCGCCGTCGACGATATTGGCCCGGATGCCCGTGGGGCCCGCGGGTAGCGCCGCTATCCCGACGTCTTCCATCCTCACCACATTCTGGGCAAGGACGTCCTGCAGGCGATGGACGCCCATGAGCACCATGGCCGCCTCGCCGCGCGCGAAGAGCTCGCTCTCCCGGATCGCCCGCGCCTCGCCGAAGCCGGTCCGCACGACGCCGGTGTACTCCTTGCCGTTTCGTTGCCACTTCGTCCAGCGCAGTCTCTTCCAGTAATCGAGGGCGGCGACGCCCGCGTCGGAGTCGAATACTGCTTCCCACCTGCCGTCGTCGCGCTTGTGGACTATTTCGCCTCCCGCCTGCCAGATGAAATTGGAGAAGATATAGGACCCGCTGAACGGCAGGTACAGCCCGTAACGGCCGAAGCCCGCGCCCGGCGTAGCCGCGGTTTCGATCTGCATATCCGGGTAGCTGAGGCGCTTTGCGAATTCGAAGAGCTCATCCCAGTTCTTGGGGGGCTTGTTCGGATCGAGCCCCGCCTCGGCGAAGAGGTCCTTCCTGTATATCAGGTAGACCGTCGGCCAGTTCCAGATCACGCCGTAAACATGGTGATCGCTTCCCGTTACGACCGGCCACAACTGTTTGGGAATCTTGTCCTTGCCGTCCCACGTCTCGATGTACTCATCCAGGGGGCAAACGAACCCCTGCTCGATGTCCGTGTGCATCACCTGGAAGTATGCCGAGAACACATCCGGCGAGACCCCGCCCGCGATTGCGAGCAGCCCTGAATCGCTCTGGTTTTCGAGAACGAGCCCGCCTGAGGATATGAGCTCCACGTCGGGGTGTGATTTCACATATGCGTCGAATACCGCGCGCGCGGTTCGATCCACCATGCTTGTGGGGCTTGTGGCAGGAGCCACGACGCGAAGGGTGGCTTTTCCCTCGGCGCCGCCCTGTGCGGAAGGAGCCTGGGCAGCGGCCTGGCCGAAGGCCGCTGCAGGCGTCAGAACCGCTACAACCAACGCAGATAAAATGAGCTGGCTCAGTCGCACGGTGAACTCCAAGACTACCAGGACAACCTGCCCGTGAGAAGCGGCATTATACGGATGGATGGCTGCGGCGCAACCGCCGATATGCGCACGCGCACACGACCGCGCAGCCGGCGCATAATGGGCGCCTCAACGAAACGTCCGCGGGCAAGCGATCCGTTGCCGGCGTTGTGTGAGCGAACGCGAGCCGGGCCCGCGGGGGAGTCCCGCGGGCCCGGCGGTTAGAGCCTGATAGAGCCATCCGTCACAGCGGCAGTGCTATAAAGTGTCCGTTCTTGCATTTGGCCGTGCCGGAGGAGTTACTGGTACGGTAGTCCTGATCGAACACCCTGGTGCCGGTCGAGAGGTTTCTCACGTCGATGCAGCTGTTCTGGATGTAGTCACCCGTAGACTGAGGCGAACGCATCGGATTGGCCATGGTCGTGGAGTTATCCAGCTGCACCTGGCCTTCCGAGGAGTAACTCGTGCTGGAGTTGCCGACGCGGAAAGTGTCGATCACGAGCCAGTCGGCGGCGGTGCTGATGCTCTTGGACGCGGTGGTCTTCTGCTGGAACGTGGTCGAGGTCGTGGTGGTTTCGTTGTCGTCACGGGCCATCAGGAAGTTGGCGAAGCGGCCGGTGGTGATGTTGAAGACCGCGAGATGCGCGCGCCTGATGTGGTGGGTGCCGGTCGAGCCGCTCTGCTTGTAGGCCCTGACCTGCGCGGTCACCTGGACGCCGGAGGCGAGGTTGACGGTCTTGTTGCCGAGGAACGTGTAGTAGTTACTGGTGTTGTTGGAAGTCACGGTAGAGATATCCGAGGAGTAGGAGTTGGTTCCGTCGTTGAAGCCGCCGATGACGACGGTGTTGTAGGCGGTGGTGTTTGTGGTCCACTCGGCGCTCCAGATGAACTCATAGTCCGCCGTGGCGGAAGGCGTAAAGCTCACGCTGGCGTAGGTGGTCTCCGTTGTCGTGAGGTCGCTGCCGCTGTCGCCTCCGTCTGCGCTGTAGAGCTCAAGGGTAGTCTTCTTCACGGCTACGATGCGGGCACGACGAATGTATGCGGTGCCGCTGGCGTTGGAGGTCTTGTAGTCGATGTTGAAGGTGTGCGACGCGGCGGAGAGGTTGACGAGCTTGAGGCCGGAGAAGGACTGGTAGTCGGTAGTGGCCTTGGGGGCAACGTCGCTCGCCTGAATGACCGTGCCGTCGACGGTGAGTTGGATCTGGTCGCGGTAACTGGTGGTTGACTCCTTGAACTCGGCGAAGCCGAGGATGACCCAGTCATCGGCGGTGTTGGGCGTGAAGGTCATGGTCGCCTTGTTGACCCAGTTTGTAGAGGTAGTGTTACTTTCGCTGTCGCTGGCGATGAACTGGTAGGTGGCCGAGGTGCCGCCGGAAGCGATCGCGATGGAGAGCGCCTTTGTCGCCGTCGCTGAGACGTTATCGGTCACCCTCGCCGTGAAGTTTGAGGTTCCCGATGCCGTGGGCGTGCCGGTTATCGCGCCAGTCGAGGAGTTAAGGCTCAGCCCCGCGGGCAGGCTGCCCGAGAGAACCGCCCATGTCAGAGGAGTAGTTCCGCCTGTCGCGGCCATGGTCTGGCTGTAGGCCGTGCCTACCGTGCCGCCCGGCAGGCTTGAAGTGGTTATCGAAGGCGCGGCGTTGATGACGATGGAAAGCGCTTTCGTGCCCGTCGCTCCCACCGCGTCGGTTGCCCTTGCGGTGAAGTTGGAGGTACCGGACGCCGTCGGAGTTCCGGTAATCGCGCCCGTCGAGGAGTTGAGGGAGAGCCCCGTCGGCAGGCTGCCCGACGAGATAGCCCACGTCTTGGCGCCCGTGCCGCCCGTTGCGGCCAGGGTCTGGTTGTAGGCGACGTTGATCGTATCCGCGGGCAGGCTCGACGTGGTGATGCTGACTGCTGCGTTGATGACGATTGACAGCGCCTTGGTCGCGGTGGCGGCAACGTTGTCGGTGACCCTCGCGGTGAAGTTGGAGGTCCCCGACGTCGTCGGCGTGCCCGTTATGGCGCCGGTCCCCGCGACAAGTGACAGGCCCGCCGGCAGGCTGCCGGAGGAAATCGCCCATGTGTAGGGCGTTGTGCCCCCGGAGGCCGCAAGCGTCTGGCTGTAGGCCACGCCGACCGTGTCGGCAGGCAGGCTCGAGGTCGTAATCGTGAGCGTCGCCGTAACCGCAATAGAGAGAGCCTTCGTAGCCGTAGCGCCAACGTTGTCGGTGACTCTTGCCGTGAAGTTCGACGTCCCCGACGCCGTTGGGGTGCCGGAGATCACGCCCGTCGAACCGACAAGCGAGAGTCCTGCGGGCAGGCTTCCGGAAGAGATGGCCCATGTGAAGGGCGTTGTGCCGCCGCTTCGGGCAAGCGTCTGGTTATAGGCCACGCCCACGGCGCCGCCGGGAAGGCTCGACGTCGTTATGGAAAGCGCGGCGTTGACCACGATGGAGAGAGCCTTTGTCGCTGAGGCGCCCACGGTATCGGTGGCCTTGGCCGTGAGATTGGACGTGCCCGAAGCCGTCGGTGTGCCGCTGATCACGCCTGCGGCTGTAAGCGAGAGACCCGCGGGCAGGCTTCCGGCGTTGAGCGACCAGGTCAAAGCCCCTGTACCGCCCGTCGCCGCGAGAGTCTGATTGTAGGCGATGTTGACCGTATCAGCGGGCAGGCTTGACGTGGTAATCGATATCGCGGCGTTGATGACAATGGAAAGCGCCTTCGTCGCCGTGGCGGCTACGTTATCTGTGACCCTTGCCGTGAAGTTGGACGTGCCCGACGCCGTGGGCGTACCGGTAATTGCGCCGGTTCCCGCGACAAGAGAAAGCCCCGCGGGCAGGCTGCCGGAAGCAATCGCCCATGTATAGGGGGTCGTGCCGCCGGTGGCCTGGAGAGTCTGGTTATATGCCACGCCAACCGTGTCGGCAGGCAGGCTTGACGTAGTGACGGACAGCGGCGTACCGCCGGACGCAAACACCACGTCCACCCAGTAGTTGGACGCGTTCCATGCCTGGTTCGGGAAAGTGCCCGCCGCCCCGTATGCGTACACCCCGTTCAACGCGCCGGAAACGCCATTCTGCAGCGCGTGCAGCGGCGGGTTGTCCACCCCTGCCGACGCAAAGTAGTTCTGGTCGCACGCGTAATGCCCCACCGTCGTGTTGTACGAGGCCACATACACCGTGCCGGCCGTAATCGCCACGGGCGTCCCAAAGTCCACCTGCTGCCAGCCACTGCCCGTTTCCCCGCTGAACGTCGCGTAGGCTAAGCGCGTCCCGCCGATCGACCAGAGGCTGCCCACGTGGGTCCCCGTGTTGCCGGTCCCTTTGTAAAACCGAATGCTTGTGACGTTTCCCGCCACGTCCGATTTGAACTGTACGCCGACTTCTACCTGGCTGTCCGGACCGCTGTCGGGGGTCGTCGGCGTCGCCGAAGGCGACCAGATGCTGTACGTGCTTGGCCCGGCGTTAACCACAATAGAGAGCGCCCTTGAAGCCGATGCCCCTACGTTATCAGTCACCTTTGCCGTGAAATTAGACGTGCCGGAGGCAGTGGGAGTACCGGTTATCGCCCCCGTAGACGCGACAAGGGACAGCCCCGCAGGCAGGCTGCCCGTTAAGAGCGACCATGTGAAGGGCGTCGTCCCGCCGCTGGCGGCAAGGGTCTGGTTGTAGGCCGTCCCGGTGGTCCCGTTGGGAAGGCTTGAGGTAGTAATCGAGGGGGCGGCGTTGACCACAATGGAAAGAGCCTTCGTCGCCGTCGCCGCGACGTTATCGGTCACTTTGGCGGTGAAACTCGAGGTGCCTGATGCCGTCGGCGTGCCGGTTATAGCGCCGGTTGAGGCAACAAGTGACAGCCCCGTCGGCAGGCTTCCCGACTGGAGAGACCATGTATAGGGCGTTGTCCCGCCGGCGGCGGCCAGAGTCTGGTTGTAGGCGATGTTGATCGTATCCGCGGGCAGACTCGACGTGGTGATAGCAAGCCCGCCGCCTGAACCGTAAATGTCCGAGGGACACGCATTGCCGAGGTATTCCCAGATATACGACGTCAACGTACGCGGCAAGCCGTTGAGGCCGTTGCCGGGAGCGCAGAAACCGCGCGCACCGTTGATGCCGTCGTAGCTGTACGTCGCCATCTTCGTCTTGATCAAACCCTCATAGGGAAACGGCCACATGCTCGTCGCCTGTACGGTGTCATAGCCCGGATCCCCATAGAGCGTTCCCGGAGCGCCGATCATGTTCGTCACCGTGGCGCCTATATTGGCCCCGCCGCTGCCTATCCCTGACAGATTGGAGCCGGCTTCAATCCGCGCGATGTACTTCAGTGCGCCGGTCGGATTGGTTGAAGCGTTCCAGATCGGGTTGATGTCCGTATGTTCGTGCGCGGAAAGGGTGGGCAGTCCCTGGGCACAGAGGTAGAAAGCATTGTAGTCGTGAGTGCCGCCGTAATCGCCCCAGTGCTGGGTAGCATCCATCCCGGTGATGTTATAAAGGAGGTTGTTCGTGATCGTGTGGTTGTTGCCATCGTATGCGCTCAGGCAGGCGTACCCAACACTGCTTACGCCGAACGTATTGTTGAGCCACTGCGGCCTTTCCCCGCGCGAGGAGTCGACCCAGGCCCCAGTCTCCCAATTCTCACAGTTCCATACGACGTTGTTCTTCGCAACCACGTCCCATGCCCTATAGCCGGAAGACTCGGACACGATGCCGCCCAGTTGATTATTGAGGGCAACACAGTTCTCGAAAGTGATATTGTGCGCGTCGTCGTTGGTTGTGGGCACCAGGAACGAACCGCTGGCGTTCAGCTGGTTATGCCAGTGGGCCTTCGTATCGCAGTCGATGACAATGCAGTTCTGGACAATGGCATTCTTCACGGAATAGGCCGTGAATCCCGCGATCTGCTGTTGCCCGGCATCCTCATAATCCATTCGCGCGACGCACTGCCTGAAGATTATGTTCTGAGTCTGATTGCATCCGAGATCCGAGTAGCGGCCGTAGGCCAGGAACTTGTACCTGCCGCTGCCCCAGGCGTAGCAGTTCTCGAACAAGATGTAGCTGGTACCGCGATTGGCGCAGAAGCAAACGATATTCCCACTCCCAGAATCATATACGCCGCACCTCAGCGCTTTGACATGATTCCCAAACGAGACGTTGAACCAGCCATCGTTGCTGGTGGGCGTGCTACCCTTCCAGATGATTCCTTCGAACTGCCAATAGAACGCGCGGTCGCCGCTACTCGTGTCAAAGTTAATGGACGCGCCCTGGAAAACAGCTCCGCCGTCGTGTTCCGCCTTGATGACGGTCCAGGCCCCCGAGCTTCCGAAAGGGGGGTAAAAGGTGGAGGCCGTAACAGTATTACTGGTGCCGGTATACGTGCCGTCCTTGATAATGAGCGTATCGCCGCCGGTCATCACGCTGCACGCGTGTTGCAGTGTCAAGAGGGGATGCGCCGGATCCGTTCCGTCATATGAATCGCTGCCGTTTGTAGCCATCCAATGCGTGTCAGCGGACGCCGCCGACGCTAAGGCGAACACCGCGATCACAACAACGCCAATCGCCCTTATGGCCTTTCCACAGGTACCCATACGCCACCCCTTTCTCCCCGGTTACCCGGTTCTCCCCATGCCCGGTATGACAGACGCACTTGCGCTGCCGCCGTGGGCCACCATGGTCTTGCAGTCCGTTGTGCCGTGCGCCGCCGGCACTCATTGAATGTCACTACATTAGTACTCAGGGCAATGGGTGGACAAGAAGAAAACCGAACGCAGGCGCCGCCTGGCCGCAACTGCGCAGAAAAAAGCCCATACTTGTACATTCCGTGCGGACAGATGTGAATGATTGTGCAGATACGTTCGGGACGTCAGAATGGTCCGCAGCGCACATTCAGAGTGCCGTACGACGCCGGGACGGTCCTGCCGACTGGCGTCAGCACGTCTATGCCTCGCGATCTGAGGAAGTCAGACCACTCGCGCGATACGTGACCATCGGTGACCACCGTTGATATGTATTCAAAGCCCGTAATCTTGAAGAATGAGGATCTTACGAATTTCGAACGGTCGGCCAACAGCACCGTCTTGCGCGCGTTGCGCGCCGCTGTCCCGCACACATGGGCGATTCCGATGTCGGAGGCGGTAAGGCCGATGTTCATGCTAAGGCCCTCGGCGCCGAGAAACGCGGTGTAGCCGCCGAAGTGCCCGAGCGCGTCCACCGCGAGAGGCCCAAAGACATCCTTGCGAGTCTCGTTATACTGGCCGCCCACAAGGATTATCCCGAAACCTCTGCCCGACAATTCGCCCAAGAGGCGCATGGACCCGACTATAACCGTAAGTCTGCGTTTTGTCTTGAGAAAGGGTATCATGCAAAAGCAGGTGGTCCCGCCGTCAAGAAATATCGTGTCACCGTCGGCTACGAGGGAGGCGGCAAGCTTGCCGATTGCCTTCTTGGCGTCCTGATTTACGAGCAGCCTCTGTTCGAAGGGCACCACTTCCCGGTGGATGAGCGAGGCGCCGCCATAGGTGAGCTTAATGTCGCTCGCGCCGGCGAGTTGTCTCAGGTCGCGGCGAATCGTGCCTTGGGAGACTTGAAGGGTCGCGGCCAGATTCTTGACCGTCACAAATCCCACATCGACGATTTCAGAGAGTATCCTCTCCCTGCGCTTAAGCGTCGCTTCGCGCATTGATACACCTCGCCGCAGACGTGACCGTCCAGAGCGCGAAGCATGTTAAGGCGTACTTGCGAGGAAGTCAACGGGAAAAGCCGGAACGGAGCGTCGCCGGCATTCGACCAGCAATTCCTCCAGAGACCGCTCAATTGAGGACGCCGCAAGAGTCGGTCGCGCACCCCCGCAGCCGCCGGCCGCTGTTGACACCCCTTTTGGGAAAATCACTTTGCTCGAAAATAGTCCTAACTCCTGTTCCTGCTCCCCCTTGTGCGCACCTGTGCTCAAAAACCCCTTGCCCTAAGTCCTTATTTTACACCTCCAAATGTTGACATCGCCTTAATCAATAGAGGGCCTATGTCTTCCGTGTCTCAATCGTGCCAGACTGGCGGCGCGACAGTTCTCGCCCTCGCCGAACCTTGGCGGCGCGCCCCTGCGGGGACAATCTTTTGCTTTACCTTCTCAATCGGCGTACATAAAATATGGCAACTGAACGAGTTAAACTCGCCGTTTCGACCCGGAAAACGCTGATTTCAGGGAGTACACTATGAGCATACCGAGAAGAGACTTCATCAAGATTGCGGCGGCCGGGTCCGTAGCGGCCGGGGTACTGGGCAAATCGCGCCGGGCGAACGCGCAGACGGGCAACTTCCCCAAGAAGGTAATCATCCTCGGTTTCGACGGCGCAAGCCCGAAATTCGTCGAGCAGTGGATGGACGCTGGGTTGCTTCCCAATCTCGCAACGCTTCGCGCCACAGGGACTTACGCTCCGATAATGACGGCCAACCCCCCGCAGACGCCGGTGTCGTGGGCGTCCTTCGCGACGGGGATGAACCCGGGCAAGACCGCGCTTTTCGACTTTCTCCGCCGTGATCCCAAAGACTACACCCCGACTCTCGCGCTCATCAACGAAGATCTGCCGGACCTCTTCGCAGGCGAGAAGAATCCCCTTTATGCCGCGGCAGGGGCATTTGCGGCGGGAGGGGTGGCGGGGCTTGTCGTAAAGGCGCTCTACCAGGTCATGAAGCGCCGCGAGGACCCAAAGATCCTCAAGGAAACCTTCGACCCGAAGGTGCTCGCGGCGGTCGCCGGCATCGGCGTCGCGGCCGGCGTGGGCGCGTATGCGTTTGCCAAGGAGTACATCCCGGACGTGATGCCCTCGGTCGAAAACGCCGTCAAGGGCCAGACCTTCTGGCAGTTCCTCGACGGCAAGGACATCCCGACGCTGTCGTTCCGCGTGCCGGCGCGATTCCCGGCGGACCGGTTGGAAAACGGTCGCGCGGTCGCAGGGCTCGGCGTCCCGGACATCGTGGGGACGACCGGGTACTTCAGCTACTACACGACGGAAGTCCTCGCCCCTACCGAGGCAGGTGACTCGGAAATGGGCGGCAGGATAGTGCCGCTATACTTCAAGCTCAACGGCGACGCAACGAGCGCCATCTACGGCCCGCCGAATAAGCTCTTCCTGAGCGAACAAGCGATGGAGCTCCGCAGGCAGGGCAAGAACTTCAGCGACGAGATCCACGACGTATCGATCCCGCTCAAGCTCAAGCAGAACGCGAATTCGCTCCACATCGAGACGTCCGACTGGTCCGGCGACCTCAAGGTCGGCGAGTGGTCGAAGCCTGTGACGTTCAGCTTCCCGTTCAACCGCTTCATCAGCGCCGAGGGGTACGCGCAGTTCTATCTGCTGGAGCTTAACCCCGACGTGAAGCTCTACCTGCAGCCGATCAGCTTCCATCCAAAGACCATGACGGTCACGCACGGGCCGGTCAGAATATCGACGCCGCAGTCGTTTGTCGGCGACCTCTATGACAAGTACGGCCCGTTCAAGACCATCGGCTGGGCGTCGGATACATGGGCATTGAACGAGCTCAGAATCCCCGAAGAGGTATTCCTTGAGGACGTGCGGCGGTTTGTCGGACAGTATCGACAGATGATGAATGACTTCCTCAAGTCCAAGGAACCGCTCTACGTCCACGTGTACAGCTTCACCGACCGCGTAGCGCACATGTTCTGGCACCATCTCGACACGGGGCACCCGCTGTACGACCCGGCCAACGCCGCCAAGTACGGCAAGGTGATCCTGGAGATGTATCAGCTTATGGACGACATCGTCGGCGACGCGATGAAGGCCATGGACGACAAGATGTGGCTCTTCGTCCTGTCGGACCACGGGTTCCACTCGTTCAGGTACGGATTCAACATCAACACGTGGCTCGCGGAGAACGGGTTCCTCGCCAGCACGAACGGCCAGTTGAGCCGGCAAATGAAGCTCGACGACCTCTTCGGCAAGGGGCAGTTCTTCGAGAACGTGGACTGGTCGAAGTCAACGGCGTACGCGCTCGGCCTCGGCGCGATTTATATCAATGTCGCCGGGCGCGAAGCGCACGGGATAGTCACGCCTTCGCAGTACGAGGGCGTGCGGCAGGCGATCATCACCGGCTTGGAGAACTACGTCGATCCCAAGACGGGCGAGAAGCCGGTATTCAAGGTGTATAAGCGCGAGGATATCTACAGCGGTTACGACAAGAACGAGATGCCGGACCTGCGCGCGGCCAACAACCCCAACTACCGCGCATCGTGGCAGAACTCGCTCGGCGCCATTACCGCCGAGACCTCGAGCGTCAACAAGCGCAAGTGGTCCGGCGATCACTGCTCCTATGAGCCGTCGCTCACCAAGGGGATATTCTTCTGCAGCAGGAAGACCGCGCGGACGGATCCGAACCTTATGGACTTCTTCCCGACGGTGCTGAAGCTCTTCGGGTACGACGCGCCGGCGGAAATTGACGGCAAGAGCCTCATATAATGGTGATCCTGTGAGGTGGCTCGGAAAGCTCCTTCTGTGGTGGACGCCGGGAATGGTCGCGGCGAAGGTCTGCCGGGAGGTCTCGGGCGACTTCACCGCGCTTCTGGCCGAGTATCTCGAGAAGGACGATGGCGGTCTCGCGGCGTTTCGCGAAGCGGCGAGAGAGACGGGGAAGCGCTCCGGGAATCGGCTAAAGCGCGAGCTTCGCCTCGCGGGGGGCTTCGAGGACGCCGAGCTTGCGTGGCAACTCGTCTCAAAGATGTCCGGGATGCGATTCTCCGTGGCGCGCGGCGAAGGGGAAAGCACCTTCGAGCACACAAGCTGCCCCGTTCTCGATGCCGGCGGAAAGCGCCTCTGCGAGAACTTCTGTGTACCGCTTGTAGAAGGGCTCACGGAAGCGATTGCCCCCGGATGCGGCGTTAGGCTCGCGCGAGCCGCCGAAGGTTCGCGCCCCTGCGCAAAAGTGCTGACATCGAAGGCACAATAGAGCGCTCTGCGAGTTCGCGGCAGGGCGACTCACAGAGTCGCCCCTACATTAACGGATAAAGGATATGCCGGGTAATTCCCTTGAAGGCTACATAGCCCAGAAGAAGCCTCTCATCGAGAAGGCGCTTGCCGGCCTTTTCGAGAAGCGCGTAGACCCGCGCCCGGCACGGATATATGACGCGATGAAGCATGCGCTTCTGGCGGGGGGAAAACGCCTGCGGCCAATCCTCGTTATCGCCACGGCCGAGGCGTGCAAGTCGCTTCCGCCGGACGTGACGAAGGCCGCTTGCGCGGTGGAGCTCGTGCACACGTGCAGCCTCATTCTCGACGATCTCCCGTCGATGGATAACGCGTCGCTGCGCCGAGGCCGTCCGACGACGCACGTTGCGTTCGGCGAGGCGACGGCGATACTCGCGGCGGATGCGCTCCTCATGGACGCCTTTATCCTCGTGGCGGACAATTGCCGCGAGGCCAGGCTCTCCGCCGAGGCTTCAGCGTTTGCCCTGAAGTCTCTTGCCAATGCGGTCGGCCCGGAAGGAATGATCGGCGGACAGGAGGTCGATCTCGAAGTAGTCGGCAAACAGGCGTCATTCGAGACGCTCGAATACATTTCGAGCCACAAGACGGGCGCGCTCTTTACCGCGTGCGTGGAGCTTGGCGCGGTACTCGCGCGCGCAAGGGATTTCGAGATCGACGCGCTCAGGAACTACGCGAAGAATCTCGGCCTTGCCTTCCAGGTGCGAGACGACGTCCTCGACGCGATTGGCTCCAAGGAAAAGCTCGGCAAGGACGTGCATCAGGACTCCAGCCGCACGACGTTTGCCAGCCAGTTCGGAGTCGAGAGCGCGCGCAAGGCCGTTGCGGACCTCTGCCGCGCTGCCGAGGAGTCGCTCGATGCCCTTCGCGCGAGGCCGGAGCCGCTCGTGGCCCTTGCGCGTCTCGTATCCGTTGTAGAGGAATAGGCGCTGATGGATGACACAAACAAGAACCCAATCGACCGCGTGCGGCACGAGGACGAGTTCCTCAGCCGCCTCAAGGACCTCGGGTACCTTGAGAACCCGCTCGACAAGTTCTTCATCGGCGGCTCTCACGGGCGGACAGGCGTCTTCACGGCGAACCTGAAGATCGCAGCGAAGGTTGGCGTTCTCGGTGGCGTGTTCCTCGGCGTTGTAACGGCGCTTTCGCTTGGCCTCCTGACGCCGGAGACATTCCCGAACGCCGCGCCATTGGCCAAGCTCGCGCTCTACTTCTCGCTCATCTTCACGGTGCTCTTCGCGGCGCTGGAGCTCGTCATCGGCCTTGCCGTGACCATCCTCGGAAGGGCCTTTCGAAGGCTCTTCACCCGGACGGAGATGATCGCTTTCTATAGCGGCGTCTTTGCCGGGCTTGTCGTGTTCGGCTACGGCACTCTGTGGTGGGCGGGCTTCCAGGAAGGCGCTCCGGTGTCGCTGCGCGCAATCGGCGCTTTCCTCATAATCGCGCTTCTCGCCGTCGGCGTCGCCCTCCTCACGCGCAGGGGTGTCACGTCGCTTCTCGCGCTTCTGGGAGGGGCGGATCTAACGGCCAGGGGCAAGGGGCGCGCGACGAAGCTTTACTTTGCGATACTCGCATGCGGAATACTCATCTTCGCGGGATATCGGTTTGCGACCGTGCGGCAGATCCCGACCAAGCCCTCCGCGTATGACGTGCCCGAGCCGAAGCTCTCCGTCACCCTCGTCGCCATCGACGGCGCGAGCGCGGACTTCTTTGAGCGCATGCGCGCGAAGGGCGCGATACCGCACCTGAGCGCCCTTGCCGCCGAGGGGTACTTCGCGACGCTCGCCGCGCCGCCGCTTCACGTGAATCCCTCTGTCTGGACGACCGTGGCAACAGGCGTGGAGCCTGCAAAGCACGGCGTCACTTCGTATAGCGCTCAGGAGATACCGGGGCTCGGGCTTTACGTCAAGGACCGCACCGGGTTTGGCCTCTATGACGCGGTCCTGGCCGCGCTGCCTGCGATGGGGCTTTCCGAGCGGGCGCCCCTTGAACGAAGGAGCCAGACGTATCCGGCTCTCTGGGACATCCTGGCGCAGAAGGGCGCTATCTCGGGCATCGCAAACTGGTGGGGTACGTGGCCGGCTACGGAGTTTCAGGGATTTCTCGTAACGGACCGGATGTACCCCAAACTGCAGGCGGCCAAGGCGCTGCATGGGCCTCCGAAGTTCGAGGCAGAAACGTATCCGAAGACGCTTTTCGATCAGCTTGCGGATTATCCGCTCATCGCAGCGAAATTCGCCGAAAATCCGCTCGCGGCGTCGCAGGATATGGACAGGTTCTCAGTCGCGTCGCTTCTTGCGGGCGAAGGAAACTATAAGGGCTATACTGGGGTCGCATCTTCCATGGGCGCAGGAAACTACAGACCCGTCGCGCTGTCAGCGGTATATCTGCCCGGCCTCGACATCTACGAGAATTCGCTCTTTACCCAGCTTGAGGACGGCTGGAATATGGCCGCGGCGGCGGCAATCGCCGACGGCGCCGCCGATTACTGGCGATATCTGGACGGCCTTGTGGAGCCGCTCATCGCGAAGGCAAGCGCCGACAACGTGGTCATTGTCGTCGTGGACCCCGGCATGGCGAAGTCTCCCGAGCGGCAGGCAGGCAGGCGCACGGCAAAGGGGTTCTGCATTATCGCGGGCGGGCCGATTGTTGCGGGGCAGGCAAAGGTTTCCATGAGGCTCGTTGACATCGCGCCTGCGGTACTGTATCTTCTCGACTTCCCCACCTCGGGCGAGATGGATGGGCGCGTGCCGCTCGAGGCTTTCGGGAAGGATTTCGTCGCGGCCCATCCGGTGAAGAAGATCGACACTTTCGGCCGGCTGGAGGTCAAGGCGCAGGGAGGTTACTCGGTCGACGCGCAGCTTGTGGATCGGCTCAAGAGCCTGGGATATCTGCAGTAGAGGTGCGATGCTGGGCATTTCCAAAGACGCTGTCGCGGTAGTTGTATCGGCCCTGTACATCGCTGCCGCCATCGGCGCAAGCGAGTTCCTGCGAGCGCGCAAGGGGTACGGCGACGAGTTCTCGCGGAAGGTCGTCCACATCTCGGTCGGGCTGTGGATAATTCCGACGCTCTTACTCTTCACGAAGTGGTACTGGGCGGCGCTTCTGCCCGCGTGCGCGATTGTGGGCAACTTTCTCTCGCTGCGTTTCAACGTGCTCAAGGGAATAGAGCGCGGCGTCAAGAGTGATTTCGGCACCGTGTTTTTTCCGATAAGCTTCGTGATCTGCCTGGTCCTCTTCTTTCCGACGAAGCACCCCGAAGCGGCGGCGGTCGGGATAGTGATAATGGCCCTCGGCGACGCCGCGGCGGCGATATACGGCAAGGCGTTTGGCAGGCACAAGTATTCGCTCATGGGCGCGAAGAAGAGCTTTGAAGGCTCGGCGGCGATGCTCGTGGTCTCGGCCCTGAGCGCGTTCGTAACGCTTCTACTCTTCGGCGTCGCAGCGTCGACTGCGGCGGGCGTGGCCGTCCTCGCGGCGGCGCTCGGGACTGTTCTCGAAGCCGCGGGACAGTGGGGGCTCGATAATCTCACAGTGCCGGTCGCATGTGCGTCACTGGCGTTTCTGCTGTTGAGGGCGTGGGGAGGCTAAGGAGCGTTTTGCGGGGAACGCGCAGGGCGCGCAGCCGTGCGCCCCTACGACGTCGTGTGGCACTGGTGGCTCGTCCACCAGTGATAAACGCCTTGATCCGCCGTCGGCGGATCACCTTTTGAGGGAAATATGAAAGTCTTTCTCACAGGCGGCACGGGGTACCTTGGCTCGCGGCTTGCGGAGGCGCTTGTCGCGGCGGGCCACGAGGTCACGGGCCTGGCGCGAAGCGCCGAGAAGGGCGTGTCTCTTGAGGCACTCGGGCTGACGCTTGCCCTCGGCGACGTGGCGGACTTTGATAGCGCTGCCATAGACTTCAAGGGCTTCGATGCGGTCATCCATACGGCCGCGCTCGTGCGCGTGCGCGCAAGCGACAAAGCCGAGTTCGACCGTGTCAACGTCCAGGGCGTCGGCGCGATCGCGAAGCAGGCCCTCGAAGCGGGCGTGCCTCGTTTCATCTATACGTCAAGTTTCATGGCCCTCGGCTGCGCGCCGTCGGCGATACCGCTCGATGAGTCGGTCATCCGTGACGGGGCGCACGTTCACAACGACTATGAGCGAACGAAGTACCTGGGGCTCCTTGAGTTCAACCGTTGGGTTGAAAAGGGACTGCCGGGCGTGGCGCTCTTCCCCTGCGTCATCTACGGCCCCGGCGCGGTAACAAGCGGCAACCTTGTGTCGCACACGATCGCGGACGTCCTCAAGGGGCGCTTGCCGGGAGTGCTCGGGGACGGCAAGCAGGTATGGACCTATTCGTATATAGAGGACGTGGTCAGGGGACACCTTGCCGCGCTCGAGAAGGGCCGCGCGGGCGAGAGCTATATACTTGGCGGCGAGTCGGCGTCAATGGAAGAATTCGTTACTGTGGTCTCGCGTATGGGGGGCGTCAAAGCGCCCCTGAGGCACGTCCCGTTCTGGCTGGCGAAGATTGCCGCCGTCGTCGAAGAGATGCGCGCGCGCATCGCCAACCGCGACCCCAATATCAGTAGGGAAGTCGTGGAGGTCTACAGACATAACTGGGTTTACTCCTCGGCGAAAGCCGAAAAAGACCTTGGGTACCAGGTGACGAAACTCGAGACCGGTCTCGCTCGAACGGTTGACTGGGTGAAAGCCCAGATCGAACAAGGGAAGATTAGGTAGACACGCGGGTGTTCTGGATAGTGGGGAGACAGATCGAGAGGGAAACACAGTGATAGGTGAGAAAATCCTGATTGCGGCGGCCGTTAACGCGCTCCTGGCGATCGCATCGTATATTCTGGGCGCGGTAGGGATGTCAGGGGTCATAGGCGGCTTTGTAGTAGGGTTCATAATCCTCTTCTTCGGGGGGTGGGGCTCTTTTGCGGTGCTCGTGACGTTCTTCATCTTCGGCAGCCTCGCGACACAGTTGGGATACCACAAGAAGGCGTCTATCGGCGTTGCTCAGGAGAACAAGGGGCGCCGCGGCGCCAAGAACGCGCTTGCCAAGTGCAGCGTTGCCGCAGTGGCGTCGATTGCTTACTTCGTCGGCGTGCAGTACGGGTTGAAGGAAGCGGACCTGCGCTGGCTCTTTGCCGTCGTGGCCGGGTCCTTCGCTACGGCACTCTTCGACACTGCGTCGTCGGAGATCGGCCAGCTCTACGGCCGGCACCCCTTCCTCATTACCACGATGCGGCCGGTGCCGGTCGGCACGGACGGCGCGGTCTCCGTCGAGGGGACGATTGCCGGGTTGGCCGCGGGCCTCTTTCTCGGGATAATCGGCGCGGCGGTCAACCTCTACGGGCCGCTGGGGATCGCCTGGGTCACAATAGGCGCCTTTGTCGGGACGACCTTCGAGAGTATAATGGGCGCCGTTGGATGGAAGGGCAGGAACTTCAACAACGAGCTCCTGAACTTCATCAATACCCTTGTCGGGGGAGTGACGGCGGGGGTATTGGCGTTTGTCTTCAGAGGGTGAGGTTCTGCAGAGTAGATATCCCCTCTCCCTCTGGGAGAGGGCAGGGTGAGGGCATCGAGACACCCTGCGGCTTCGTAGCAGGGCGACTCAGCGAGTCGCCCCTACGATTTCCGCGGCCGCGGTCATGTCCCTCCGAAATCCGATAACCAGGGTATTCAGATGTCGGAAGCGATCTCTCAGCAAAAAGGCGGCGTGCTCGAACGCCTCCATACCTACTACGATTTCACGCGCCCCTTCACCCTCGTCGCGCCCGCCCTTGGGATGATCTCGGGCGGCATGACGGGCTGGGGAGCCAGGCTGCCGCACGTGGCGGGAGGCACGCCTCGCATTGTAACAAACATCATTCTGGGCGCGCTTATGGCAGCGATCCTTAACGGCGCCTCGAACGGCATAAACCAGGTCTACGACCTGGAACTCGACCGGATCAACAAGCCCAAGCGCATGATCCCCTCGGGCAGGATGTCGATTGCCGAGGCCATGTGGGTTTCGGTGGTACTGTACGTCGTAGCGCTCGCGCTTGCCTTCGCCGTCAACATGCAGTGCTTCACGCTTGTCCTTATCGCCGCGATCCTGACCGTGGTCTACAGCGTGCCGCCGTTCAGGACCAAGCGCTGGGGTCTGTCGGCCAACCTGACGATCGCAATACCTCGCGGCATGCTGCTCAAGGTCGCCGGCTGGTCGACCGCGACCAGCATCGCCCACGCCGAGTCGTGGTACATCGGAAGCGTTTTCTTTCTCTTTCTGCTCGGAGCGTCCACGACGAAGGACTTCGCCGACATGAAGGGCGACGAGGCCGGCGGCTGCATCACGCTGCCCATCAAGTACGGCGTCAAGAAGGCGGCCTACATCATCTCACCGTCGTTTGTTCTGCCGTTTCTCCTGATGCCGCTGGGCGCGTGGCTCGGTGTCCTCTCGGGCAACAAGATCCTGCTGACCGTCTTCGGTTTCTTCCTCGCCGCCTGGGGCATGTACGTGAACTACCTGATCCTTCGCCGCCCCGAAGAGCTCGCCACCACCGAAAACCACATCTCCTGGACGCATATGTACAGGATGATGTTCGCGGCGCAGATTTCGTTTATTATCGCGTATTGGCCGTTCAGGTAGTGCGGCGGGGCGCGAATGTCATTTGCAGTGTTGACAAACTGGTTGTCCGCTGCGGGATTGTAACGGCCGGGCGACGCATCCACCTCCGCCGAGGCTACGGCGGACAAGTGCGTCGCCCCTACACGAGAGGCTGCGGGCGTGCGAACGCTGCTTCGCACTCCAGCAGCGCGGGTTGCGGAAATGTTTGAGCCAATTAGAATGAAGCGCGAGAAAGAGCGAGACGGCGGGTATCTCGCCGTTATCGCGTTTGCGTGCGCGTTCGGCGCAACGGCCGCGGGATTTCTCATCGGGAACCGCTGGGTGCTGCCGGGGCTGGCGGCACTGACGGTGTACCCCTTCTATGTGGAGCTTATCCTGAGGGGCCAGCGGCGCAGGGCGGTGGTTCTCGGCCTCATGTGGGCGGTGTTTCTCTCGCAGGCGACGATCATCGGCACGTACGCTTTTCCGGCGCGCGCGCAGAAAGTGATAATCAGCAGCGCCGAGTACAAGGCCGAGATGTTTGGCTGGGTGAAGACCGGCCAGGGCAAGGAATCGAGCCCGAAGAAGTTCATCGGCGAGCACGTGCGGGAATTTGCGATATTCGCGGGGCTGGCGATTGCGACCGGCGGATTGGGCGCGCTCTTTCTGGGAGCGCTGCTTCTCAACTATATGAATTTCTACGTCGCGATGCTCCTCGCGGCGTCGGCGCATCCGATATGGACGCTCTTTGTGGCCTGGCAGCCGTATGCGATAATCCGGGTGATTGGGTATGTGATGGTCGCGACGGCTCTCACGGAGACGTTCTACGGCCTCGTGACGCGGCATCGGGCGAGGTGGCCGCGGGTAAGGTTCGTGGCCACCATGGGACTCCTGTTCGTGGTGCTGGACATCGTCGTCAAGATGTTGGCGGCTCCGGCGTGGGGCAGAATTATCAAGGCGGCGAGCGGGTTGTAAGAGCGCCAGGGAAGAGTACGCGACAACAGGGTATTTCGTCTCCCTCGCCCCTGCCTCTCCCAGAGGGAGAGGGGAGTACCGACAGTTAAGGATAGAGGTGCCGTAATGACACAACTGAATCCGGGCAAACTGAAACTCGAGCTCTTCTGCAAGGGGATCAAGCTCGACGAGTCGGCGGGCTTTGACAAAGAGGGGCGCGGGATAGTGAAGGTGCGCGCGGGGCTCGGCAGCGGGCTCGAGATGATTCTACCCGACGAACTCTACTGCAACATCCCGGTGGTGGAGCACTTCGTGAAGGACTCGCCGTTCCGCCTTATCCGGCGCGACGGCAGGTACATCATCTGCCGCGGGAGCGAGGAGCTTTGCGAAGCGCGCCTCGCGTCGAGGCCCAAGTGGTACGACTACAAGCTCTCCACGGGCCGCATGATGACCGAGGTCGGCTCGATGCAGGGGACGACGCTTGCGTTTTACCCGACCAAGGTATGCGGGTTCTGGAACATGACGCCGAAGATGAACTGCCGGTTCTGCGCGACGGGCCTCAACGTGAGCGACGCGGCGATGCCGACGGTGGACGAGGTGGTCGAGGTGTGCCACGCGGCGCGCGAGGAAGGGGCGACGTTCTGCCATTTCAACGCAGGTTACTTCGAGGACAAGGCGCTCGACATCCTGAAGCCCTTCGTCGCGGGCGTCAAGAAGAAGACCAAGCTCCTCGTCGGCGTGCAGTGCCCGCCGCAGATCAAGTTCTCCAAGTACGACGAGGTAATCGACGCCGGCGCGGATCACTTCTCGTTCTGCTACGAGCTGCACAACCCCGAGTGGTTCGCAAAGATATGCCCCGGCAAAGAGGTGCACCTCAAGCAGAAGGCGTTCTTCGACGCGATGGAATACACGACCAGGAAGATGGGCAAGGGGCGCAACTCCGGCGAGATCATCGCGGGGATAGAGCCGCTCGAAGACACGTACAAGGCCATCGACTACATTACCGGCGTGGGCGCATTCCCGACCATCTGCGTGTTCAGGCCGGTCAAGGGGACGGACATGGCCGACGAGCCGTCGCCGACGTACCAGGACATGCTGACTGTCTTCAGGAAGATGTACTACGCGTGCCGCGACAATTCGATTCCGACCGGCATCGCTCCGAACATCAAAACGAGCCTCGTCGTGCTGCCGTACGAAGGCAAGTACTTCAGGGAAGGCTTCACCGCAGCCGATGCGTTCTATGAAGCGAAGCTCGCGGTGATGCGCGCCGCCTTCCAGACGTATTTCAGGGCGAAGTTGATGGTTGGATAGCGCCGGAATTCCCGCGCATTCTATTGACCTTTGTGCTGCCAATGCAATGGTTTGTGTGCCACTGGCGGCTCGCTCGTCAGTGATCGTGTGGCACTGGTGGCTCGTCCACCAGTGTAATCCCCTCTCCCTCTGGGAGAGGGTAGGGTGAGGGCTTGGTGGGGCGGACATTCTTGTCTGCCACCTTACGGCGCAGCCTTTTGCGCCGGTTATCTTCCCTTTCCCTTTGTGGAATGGGTAAGGGGGCTGGCCCGAGATAAGACGGCGTGATCGCGCCCGACAGGGCGCGCGCGACAGCGTTCATCGGCGTCGTGGCGCTCCGGCCGTCAGGCCGGGGTGACGCGATGCCGTGGGGCGCGGGGGCTTCCGCCCCCGCAATCTCGCCACTCTATTCCGGTCACACCCGGCAGAGGGGCAGAGGGGGAAGACACTTGCCTACCGTGAGACGCGCCATAGGCCGGCTGAGAAAGGCGGTTGAGCCCTACAGCCGCGTGCTTATTCTTACGCACAACAATCCTGATCCCGACGCCCTTGCTTCCGCGGTAGGGCTGCGACAGTTGATAGCCGAGCGCATCGGAAAACCGGTGGTTGTCGGCTACGCGGGATTTCTGAGCAGGGCGGAGAACAAGGAGATGGTTCGCCGCCTGAGGCTCAGGGTCCGCAACATCTCTCATATGGATTTGCGGCGTTTCCGCGCGGTCATCCTCGTGGATACGCAGCCGGGCACAGGCAACAGCCCTCTGTCCGCCAGGCACAGGGTCGTCGGGGTGGTCGACCATCATCCGCTTCGCGACACGAGCAGGGGCAGCGTGTTCGGGGCGATCGATCCTGACGCGGGGGCGACGTCCACGATTGTCTATGAGCTCTTGAAGGCAGCGGGGGTGAAGCCCGCCCCGAACGTCGCGACGGCGCTCTTCTTCGGAATCAAGACCGACACGCAGGACCTCGGCCGTGAGGCCACCGAGCGGGACCAGGCGGCGTACAAGGAGCTCTTCGGGCAGGCGCAGCATAAGAAGCTGGCGCAGATCGTGCACCCCCGCGTATCGATAGACTATTACAGGACGGTCGACGTCGCGCTGCGGGCTGCGAAGAAATTCGGCGACTGCGTCTATGTGCCGGTGGGGCCGGTCGCGACGCCGGAGCACATAAGCGAGATAGCCGACTATATCGTCAATCTCGAGGGCATTCGCTGGGCGGTCGTAACCGGCGAGTTCAAAGGCGATCTTTACTTTTCGATCCGCACGCTGAGCGCTCGCAAGGACGCCGGCAGGACGCTCCGCAAGGCTATGGGAGACCTCGGCTTCGCGGGCGGCCATCACAAGATGGCCGGCGGCATGCTGCCGCTCGGCGGTCTCGACGACGAAAAGAGAACCGCCGCATCGCAGCGCGTCCTCACGGGGCTCTTCGCGGCGCTTGGCGCAAACACTTCGAGCCCGGAACCGCTTCTGACGCCGGGCGTGATGCCTTCCTCTGCCTAAGATTGCCCATTTTTCTCTTGACATCGCCCCTCGGAATTACGATAAAGATCCATAATCATCTATCCCGGTCACCAAGCTCTTGAGGGGGGTGTGGCATGTCCGGACGCCGCAGCGTATTCCCGGTCGTTGTGTTCT
>Ga0315282_10000995_pt1 | contig 54776 bp, 87 predicted proteins | sample YL17G07_20_MG_FD_203693 | JGI IMG/M metagenome (GOLD analysis project Ga0315282, IMG submission 203693) | Sediment microbial communities from Yellowstone Lake, YNP, Wyoming, USA - YL17G07_20 | ecosystem: Environmental > Aquatic > Freshwater > Lake > Sediment | place: USA: Wyoming | collected...
TGTATCTTTGCTTCCAGCTCTTTTATTTTAGTATCATTGTAAACCAAGGAGACGCATATCCCGCTCTTGCATACTACAAAATCCTTGGAAAATTTCCATACGCCATATCTTGAAGAGCAGTCAAATCCCGAACAGGCTGAAATCGGGTCGGGATACGTGCAGGCTTTATACCATTGACAATACCTCAAAATATGGTATTGCGACATCGCAATATAAATTTCAACGAGATGTCTTCCCGTATCCAAATTGGAAACATCGACTGAAATGCTTTTTGGCAGTGTTGTATATCCTGTAGAATAAAAATTGCACCTGTGAAAGCCATTGCTTTCAATCTCGCTTGAACTTTCCGAGACCTTTTGTCCGTCAACAAATACAGTATAACCCAATTGTGCCCAGTTATTGCTCCCAACTCTTTCATCAACACATCCCCCGCATCCCTGTGTTGCTGTGTCATACCAGCAATGAACTTGTGATATTGGTATTTCAAAATTTATGTCAAAACTCTTTTCATTTTTTTCAAAATCCAGTATTTCATTACTCAAACGAAAATTTATTATTGAGTTTGGTGCATCAGAAGGCGGGGTTTGGATTATATTCGTTTGAAAAACTGAAAAGAGCGATGAGCTCAAGGTTTTGAAAATTCCGAACCAGTCGAACGCAAATGCTGGTTGCACTACCAGCAAAGAAGCAACGACAACTGCAAAAAATATTTTTATCGAATTTTTCATTGTTTCAATCCTCAGAGGAGATGTTATACCGTCCTCTTTTTTGCATCACCTATTTGTGTTTGTATCTCAGTAAAAGAGCAATGACGACTGCTACGATTGTTGCTACTGCTATATAGGGCAGGATGTCTACGATTATTTGCCCAATATACAGTCCCACTGCGAACCCGACAAAAAATGTAAGAAGGAATATGTATTTGTTTGCCGGAGTCCAGACACCGAGTATTGATGCACTCCAGATGAGGAATGCGGTTCCAAGTATGACACCGCTCAAAATAGGAATTGCGAATCCGCCAACAATGCTTACTATGAGACTTGCAGGAGTTCCCCCCAATAGTCCATAACCAACTCCGCCAGTCACGAGCCCAGCGATTCCGCACAAGCCAGCAGTCGCTCCGAAACTTGCGATATGTGCTGGCAAAGCTAAAACTAGGCAGGCGACCGTGGTGGCACCGCCGACACCAAAGGACGCAACTTCTTTATTCTGGGTGAAAACCTTGCCTATGGATTCAAAAACACAGCCAAACCAGCCGAGCCCTTGGCATCTTAGCTGATTCTGGTATTCTTCCCACAATCCTTTCTGGACTTGGATTTCATAAAAAACAAATGCGATTAGTGCCACGACTGCAATGATTGCTATCAAAAGCATGATTTCAGTGCCAGACATTCCTTTTTTCATATCAATCCTTCCATTCATCAACAGTCCTTATTGCCCACTTCTTTGCAGTCTCTGCGTCTGAAGCGTGGTCTCCACCTACCGATGTTTCAGTCCAACTATCCCAATCTATATTTCTTTTTTCATTCCAGAGTTCATATTCCCAGCCCTCTCGGTTTTTGTTGATTAATTTGCAGGGGTATACTTTAATTGAAAATCCTTTATAGTCTGTTCTCCAAACTTTTGCATCCACTCCAATTTCACTCGGAGAGTCCTCTGTATCTTGATACCAAACGGGTTCATCTGTTTTCTTCAACATCGCTTGCATTTTTTCTGCCATCATATTACCTTTGTTTTGTTTACCTTTTTACTATGTCATATCTTCTTGCAAAATGTATTCGATTTCCTTCTTGTAAAATAAAAATTGGGTCATTTACATCACCATATCCATGTTCTCTTCCATAACGAATTTCTCGAACAGTTCCGGCATCTTTTCCTCTAACAGATTCTACAACAGTGTCTGCTGTGCTACTCCATACTACTTTATCACCCACATTTAGTCCATCGAAACCCAACATTCTAAAAGGACTCATATCTCGAAGATAAGACAATGTTTTAAAAGATTTGAGTCTATCAGCTCTAAATGGTCTTCCATTTTCATCCTTCTTCAGTATATTTTGCATCTTTTCTGCCATAATTATTCACCATATTTTAATCCGTGCTTTGCCAACAGTGCTTTAGCCCTTGAAACATCAAGTTCTTTTTGTTCTTTGCCTAATCTTTCCTGAAATCCTGACAATTTGCTCTGAAGATATTCGCCCATCTTTCCGTTGATGTCTCCATAGTCCTCGAATTTGTATGTCGGAGCGTCCTCAATAATGTGCTGGATAAATCCTGTCGTGTCATCGGGTTCTTCAAAATAAGTTGCGTAAAAGCCGTTGATGTCATAGTGAGCGATGAAACCAAAATTGAGATGCAGATGCTCGTAAATTATTTTGGTGAAGAAATGCCTTTTGAATCCCGAATCTACAAATTTTTTCCAGCCATCAAAAACTCTATCCTTTTCAGAGGCACTCATAAATTCGGTTGATTTGAATCCATATTTGGAATTTCCGCCAACAGTTTGCTCATTTAAAATGTTTTGTAGTTTTTGTGCCATTTCAATCAACTATTCCAAAAGTATTTATTTCCACATAATTCCCGCCGAATTTCTGCAATAGATTTGTCTCATTCTTGCGTATGACATTCCTTATTTTTTCATCAAGCTTTCTAGTTATTTGCTGATTGTTAGCTTCTATGTTGACTTGCAAAGCACTGTATCCCATCTTTACAAACATATCATTGACAAATGCATTTTCCAAATCTTTATCTTTTGAACCCAAAACCTCTCTCAAACTTGGATTTTTATTTTCTTTCATTATATTCTGCAACTTGGAAGCCATAACTAATATTTCCTCTTCCGAGAATTTAAATCTGAGGTTTAGTAAGCTTTATTTACTAACTTCTTTTATGATTTCAATCTTCTTTGTAAAATATTGGTCTGGGGAAGTTTCCCTAAATCTCAAACCCCATCTTGCATAATTTGCATTCTTTGCCTTTACAATTGCGAAGTGCCTTGGGGGTTCCCAGTCTGGGTCGTTCATTATTGCATCTAGCTTCTGTTCGGCGGTAGATAATTTTTTAAATCCGCCGTAAACTTTCCACCAGTTTTTGGTGCCTGAAGACTGCTCCATAACGTAATATTTCTTTTTGTCATTGAGCAGATTTTGAATCTTTTCAGCCATATAATCATCTCACTGATGCAAAAGGTCTCAGGACAATTCTTATATCATAGTTTCTTCTGTATGTGCCTTGCGTTGGATAAAATTGATTTGTCACCCCGCCAGCACACATCTCGTAGCCGTTGTCTGGGCTCCTATAGACGCAATTCGGGTTGTCTGCCGGACAGATGCAACAGCCAGAAGGATAATTGGTCGGGGATTTCAGGTATGTTCCTTGGCAACACCACCAATATAATGTCTTGTCGTCATTAGCATCATACCAGCATTTTTCCCACTTCTCGCCAACTTTCAATTCGGCTAATACATATTCTTGACCAGTGTTTGAATTTATTTGCACCACATTGCAACCTTCTACTATCACATTGTCTGCATTTGCTGGGCACGTTGCTCTCATCAATGCTCCCATATCGCCCGCTGGTATGTCCTTAATCAGCTGGTCTGAAAGATACATTCTCGGCAAATTGCAAAACTGTTGCAAGCCGGCACTACATAAAAAATTTGTCGCACATTGCCCCCAGCTCAATGGATTGAGAATACTGCAAGTCAACGGAATTGTTGTTGTAGTGGTGGGTATTGTCGTGGTTGCGGATGTCGTAGGAATTGTCTCGCCATTTGCTATGCAGTCGCACTTTGCATCCACAGTTCCTGCTTTATAACCTATTGTGATACAACTTTCTCCCACGGAATTGCAAGTCACTATTAATTCGGCACATATATTGTCACGGCAAACCATCCTGCCATTAATATTTCTGGGAAGGCAAGTTGCACAGTCCGAATCGGCTTCGCATAGGTCTGGACAAACGGGAATTGTTGTTACGGGAATTGTCGTGGTTGTCGAAGGTGTTTTTGAAGGTAGCAGGAAGAATACGTAAATAATTGTCCCTACAAAAATTATAATGCTAATCGCTAAAATTGCAATCAATGCTGGAGACAAACTTTTCATTACTCAACACCCATTTCTCCAAGTTCTTTATATAAACGCCATAATTCCCAATCAGTAGCCTTTTTAACATCTGCATCCATCAAATTCAGTTCTGCTTCCATAGTTTCTACAGTTCCTTCATAATCCTTATGGAAAACATTTCTAAATGCTCGCACAGATTTATCATATTCAGCATTTTGCCATCTCGCAAGCATTTTTTTTCTTGAAACTTGATGCATTATATTCTGCAATTTTTCTGACATAAAATCATTAAGCACAAATCATAACATCATAACAATTCTGAACTATCCAGCAGACTGGCTCATTCACGGTAGTGCAGATGGGGTTGCAGACATAATTGCAAACATCCCGCATCCAATTTCCTACCTTGCATAATGGATTCTGGACGCAATTCCAAGTGGCGAGGCAGACAACATCATACCAAGCACAGTTACAAGGATAAGTTGCATCACAGTCCACTCTCTCCTGTCCGCAAACATTACCGCAACTTTGGCTACATTTCTGGACATAATTATCTCTGCATTGCTGGGTTCCTTCGCATCTTTGCTCCGTGTGGCAATAAGGAGATGTGGTTGTAGTTTGATAAATTGTAGTTGTTGTATATGGAGTTGTTGTTGGAGTGGTGGTCGTATGAGGAACTGTTGTAGTTGCACTTGGACAGGGTGCAAAATTGCAACTTGGCGGAACTCTTCCAACATAAGTGCCGTCTGGGCATCTCATTGCGTCTTGAGTGCAGGCTACAGGAACTGTTGTAGTTGTTGTTGGCGACTTGCAGGTTTTGAAACCATTCAATACGTTTGTGTCAAGGAAGCAAGCGAATCCTGAACAACAGGATTTTAAGAGGCAACTCTCGCCCGATTTTGCACATTCTGCTACGGGTGGCTTGCAAGTTTTAATATTTAAACTCAATTCCAATTCACAATTAAATCCTGAACAACAGGATTTTAAGAGGCAACTCTCGCCTGAATTACTGCAAGTAGGTTCTGGCTTTGCACAAATCCAAAATTGTTCTGTTATCTTCAATGCATCAAATTTGCATTCAAGACCCGATACGCACTGCTTGCCCCAAGCACAGGACTCGCCTTCAATAGGCAATTTTGGAGTTTCTGGTTTACATTTCCAAAGACTTAAAGCATCACAAGTCAAGCCTTCACAGCAAGTTTTTCCCAGAGCTCCGCAATAATCGTTTTCTTGTCCACAAGTTGGTTGAATTTCTGGCTGTTTACATTTCCATAAATTTAATGCTGGACATTCAAGACCCTGACAGCAAGCTGTTCCTAAAAATCCGCAATAGTCACCAACTGCACCGCATCCAGCTGGAGTAGTAGTCGTTGTCGCAGGAGTTGTCGTAGTCGTGGATTCTGAAGGAGCTATGCAAGTTCCATCGCTTGTTATAACTCCTATTTTACCATCTTGAGTAGTGCAAGCTTTAGGGACGCATTGTTTAGTCCCATCTGCATTTGTTACATAATAACCTTTGATTGTAACTCCGCCAAGAGTAAGAACGCAGGCTTGTGCCCCACCGCCTGAAAACATTTGAATGATAAAGAAAGATGCGATTATTAAAATCACTGTTATCAAAACCACGATGATTGCAGGCGATATTCCTTTTTTCATTTTATCTCAATCCTAAAATGCCTTTAATTGTTGCTTTCAATCCTTCACGAGTTTTCCTTCCCCAACCCGTTTGATAATAGCCATCTCTACTGGGTTTCAATTGCAAAACTTCAATCAATTCATCAAGCCTTTTATCCAAATCTTTAACTGTAACACCACCGTCTGCTCCCAAAATATTCTGTAATTTCTCTGCCATCAGCATACACATCCTATCGATTGAGCCCAAGGTGGATTAGCCCAACAACCAATATAACATCCTGCATTGTTAAAACAGTTTCCCCAACTTGATGGATTCCAACTGCAACTATTTGCATTGCATTGCGTCTCTGGATTCGCAATGCAAGTATATTGTCCGCCCGCATTCACATCGCACCATAATACTTTTGACCCGTCCAAGCAAGTGTAATATTTTTTTTCAGCCGGCTCTGCACGTAGTATGCAAGTCACTCCGTCTGTAGCATAATTTCCAACCTTGTTGTCTGCCGTAATGCAAGCTTTTCCAGCATTCGGGGACACTGCATTTTTCTGCATATTTATAAAAAGGAAAAGGATTACGACCGCAGAGACAACTACTGCTAACAAAATCACAATGACTTCAACTTGTGTTATGCCTTTCATTTTATCATCTCTTACAAGTCTGGAAACCGTTCAATGGATTGATGTCCCATTGGCAAGTTGTTCCGCTGGTTGGACAACATCCCTTAGTCCAAAAAATACAAGACTGACCTTCTATAGAACAGCCGGTTTGCTGTTGCTCCTGCGTGCCTGCCGGTGCTTTCGGTTGCATAATATATACGGCTATCAAAACTATTGCGACAACAATTACCGCAACCAGAGCAATAATTAGTCCTATCATTAAGTTTGATATTCCCTTCATACATTTTATTTGGTGGATTCTGCTAATAATCTTATCTTTTGGTATAGAAAATATACTAACCGCTGGTCAATACTCTGACAAGTTCATATCCCAGCAGGACTAAGACCACAATCCAAAGAGGCTTCTTTTTGAAAACCACGGCAATTACTGCGACTGCAATGATTATTACGACTATCAGGGGTATTTTCGTCAAATGATAGTTTCCAAGTTCAAGATTTGTGTATGGGAATGTTGTGTATGGGAAGCATTCCGAGGGGTCTGAACCGGCGAAGCAAAGCACACCGTAATCAAATATTCCCAAGGCTCTTGACAATCCTTCAAAGCTGAAAAAGTCCAATATGGATGACGGGGATATTGCTTGTGATGCATATTTTATCGGTAACGAGATTGTAACGCATTTCTCTTTCTTGGTCGCCATATCCGAAATGCAAAAGTTTACCTTATATGTCTCTCCTATGGTCGCATTCGCATCTACTTTGCACTCAAAACTATATGTCGCATATCCCTTAGGCGGAATCTTCAAGACTGCACTTTGTCCGACAATATAACACCACTTGTCAGCACAATTCTTGACTGGGGTCTCTTTTCCCGTTAATATATCTATCTGAGAGGGGCAGGTAAAGTAGCTCTGATAATTTGCCGTCCTGTTTCCTATGTTCTGAACGGTTATGGGTGTCGTCAGATTCAATAGCGTGTTCGGTAAAATATCTTTGTCAGTTGGCGGGAAAAGCTCTACTGGAAATACCCTGAACTCTCCCTCTTCTGCTGTCACATTTCCTGTTATTTGGCAGGTTTTGGTAGATGTTGATATATTTGCAATGCAACTCAAACCACCACAACAATCTTTATCTATACTACATACTTTGCCTTCTACTGAGCATCCGCCACCACCGCCACCGCTTGATGGGGGTGCTAGTGGTGTGCTACCGCCAGTTCCTGTTGAGACCAAGTATACAATCTCTCCCGTGTGCGAGCCGTATTCCAGCGAGGAACTGCCGTGGAGACTGCCTATCATAAAAATGACGTTGGAACTGTCTTCGGCATAGCTTATATTCTGAACCGAGCCGTCCACGGAAACGCTTGAGAGTGTTGTCGTTCCCGTTCCCCATTCATTCAAGTAAGGTGATTTCGGAATTACAACAGCCAGCTCTTGGCTTCTTGTCTCGTTCAGTGTCATATTTATTATAAAGTCAAAAGTCCACCTGTTCTGACTTATCAAAATTTCTTTTGTATTCGAGTAGCTCCTGACGTAAGGCGTTCTCTGATACAATTGCACGGCATTTGATGTTGGGTTGTTAAAATCAAATTCATCAAGGAATTGAAGGACTGTCAGATTGTTCCAATAGGATTGATAGTTGATTGTGTCTGTAGTGAAATCCGTCTTGACAAGGGTGTAATTCAAGTTGCTGTCAGTGTTGTTTCTAAAAACAGTTATGTTAATAGTTGCATTTGAAGTTGTTCCAAACCAATCGATTGTAAAATTAGTAGAAGCATTCCAGCTTGTCGAAGCCGTTTCATTGACGATGGGAACGAAATCATCTTCGTCCCTCACATACAACAAGAAAGTCACTGGTGAAGATGTGTAATTTGCCTGCGTCATATCCACGGTGAAGTTGTAAACGCCTTTCGGCATTGTCGTATTAATTTCTGTCGTGCAGTTTCCAATTTGAGTGCCAGTCGATGTGCCGTTCTTCAGCAATGTCAGGGTTTCATCCTTGACAGTTTTGCAGGCGGTTATGTTGACTGCAAATCCACGCCAAGATTTTGCGACCTGAATATATATGTCGCTGGCAGTTCCATTGATTAAAAGTATTCTTGTGGTTGTAGTTGCATTCACTATGACATACAATGAATTGTTGGTCGAGGTAGTCCAGTTTGCATTTCCAGAGGTATTATATTCTATCAAATGGATTCCTGCACCAAGAAGTATTGTTATTTCAACGGGATTTCCGCTTCCCTGCAATATTCCGTCTATGAACAAATCGAAGTCTGGCGAGCTTGTTGTTGAAGTGGAGTTTCCTTTTACTATGACTGATGTGGGATAGTTGACAGTTTTATTTTCTGGCAATTCGTCTATGAAGACTTGGACATCGGTATAGCCAAGGTTTACAACTTTTATTGACTTTGTAGTTATTTGAGAACTCTCAGTCCAGTTTGCAAATACTGCTGAAGTCGTGTTTAATTTATAGACGTAATTTTCCACTGCAAGGACTGAAGTGTCTGCTGATGGAGCGGAGCCAACAAGAAAACTGACAAGTGTCTCGTTCCTGTAGAAAGTGTAATTCACGTCATCGTCACCTATATTTGATTCTGACGGAACAACATCTACTGGGTCTGGAAATACGACATCGCTTCCTGAAATCGAACCTGAAAGACTGCCTTTGTTTATTGTTGTTGTTATGGATGCTATCGATGCATTGGCAGTCCAGTTGGCGAATGTGTCGCTTGACGTGTTCAATATGCAGGTCTGCGTGCTGTTTGGAAATCTATATGAGCCCGAAGGATTCCCGTCTATCGCAGAGCCCATCAAAATATCTCCGCAGTATAAAGTGTAGTTGACATCCGTGTCTCCTATGTTATTCTCGGTTCCTGTTGCAACCAATAAATTTGGAAAATCAACAGGCGGGGCATCGACCGAACCGTCCAAAGCTCCTTTGTTTACATCACCCGTTGAAGTCGCAATGCTCGAATTTGCAGTCCAGTTTGCAAATACTGCCGAGGTTGTGTTCAGAACACAATTATAACTTCCAACGCCGAAAAGGCGGGAGCCCGAAGGATTGCTATTTACTGCGAATCCCATCAAAATATCTCCGCAGTATAAAGTGTAGTTGACATCCGTGTCTCCTATATTACTGCTTACCGTGCCGTTGGCAATAAACAGATTTGGAAAATTTACATTCGGCGAGGATGAGCTACCGTCCAAAGCACCCTTGCTTATTGTTGCTGTTGAAGTCGCAATCGATGCATTGGCGGAATAATTTGCAAAGACTGCATTTGTTGTATTTAATTTGCAGATGTAAGCTCCAACGCCAAATTGAACGGAGCCTGATACATTGCCGTCTGTAGCCTGACCCATCAGTGTTTCATTGCACCATTCCTGATAGACAACATCACTGCCACCAGTATTTGTTTCATTTCCCATAGCAGTCAAGTTGATTGGAAAATTAACATTTTGTGAAGAAGAGCTTCCTGCCAATGCACCCTTGTTTATTGTCGTAACATTTGTAACCGATGCGGAAGTCCAATTAGCACCTGCCGTGTTATTATATTTGTAGGTTTGTGTTCCTGCATCGAAAGTCATAATTTCTCCGTTTGAAACTGAAGCGTCATTTCTAAAAAGTCCGCAGGTTACATCATCAGCACCATCAGTTGGACAACCGCTTCCAGTAGCTGTTGTCTGAGTTGGAAAAGGAACAGAATTTGAAGGGGTTATTGGCAGGGATAATGAAGGCGTTCCGCTACTCACGACCAGATTCTGGTCTACTGAACTTCCTGCGGTGAAATTTTGCGATGAATCTATCGTGCAGGTTATGTTGTATACATCCACGCCGAGTTTTACTGAAGTGGTTTGAGGCGAGGAACTTCCTTGGGCAACCATCGTTCCGTTTCTATAAATTGTTATGTTCGACCCCGTGTCAGCAGTTACCTTTGAGCATTGTGCACTGCCAACGACTGGATATTGTGCAGGATTTCCATTCGGAAATTCAACAGAAAAAAGTGGTGAATCTTTGCTTATCGTAAAATACCAAGTGTCTGTCGTGTTGAAGACGGCTCCGTCAGAACTTCCATAGGATTTCCAATATGCGTTTGTGCAGACTGGCAAACTTGAAGAATACTGCCAGACATTTCCTGCTATATTGGTGGCGGTGTAATTTATTGCAGTTCCATTGCAATCTGTTTCTACGTATACTACAGCCACAGATTCTCCGCTTGCAGGAGTCCAAGTCACGTTGAAGACCGAATCTGAAGAAGAATATGTTGCTGAAATTGATGATTGGTTGATGCTCCATTGCGGAATTGGGGCGTTCGGCAATCCCAAAACAAACAATTGTGGAAAATAAAATATTCGTGTTCCCGTTGAAGACCCCAATGAGGATAATGCACCTTTGATTTGAACGGTGTGCGTCCCGCCCCCAAGGCTTTCCTTCCTGAAAATCCAAACATAAGTGGCATTCTGGATTTCACCGCTTATGACTGCATCGGATGAAATGTTCATATTCTGGTCGACATTATCCAAAAAGTAAGATGATGTCCCACCGAGACAAGTTGGTGGGGTATTGTCGCCACAACCGACTGCACCGTCTCCATAAATATATGTCCCGCCGACTACCAGAAAGCGTCCTGAATCTGCAAACGTGACGTTTGCCAGCACTGTAGAACTGCTTAACGTGATTTTATTGTTTATACTGCTTGTATTGGAATATGTAGACCTGAAAAGCGAATTTCTCAGGGCAAAGATGCTGACCTTACGCATATAAAGACCCCCATAAGGCTCACGACCGTCAACTGAAATCCAGTGGTCGCCACTGCTAAGAGAGGTGTTGTAAACCGAAAAATATATGTTGCCACCTACTCTGCTCAACGGAGACGTTCCAGACCCCACAGCAGTTTCAGAAAAATACATTTCATTGGTCGTAGTCCCGTCAACTACAGTCCTTAACGAATTGTTTGCGTCTCCATTGCTGTCAAAGGAACTAAATTCGGCTATGGAGAATATAATATAGTTGTCCGTGGCTGGCACGTTGAAGCTAAAATTGGAATGTGTTCTAAATGTGGAACTTGTCGGAAAGTCTACCAGTGTGTTGTTGTAAAATCCGAAGTCGTAAGTGTCATTGATGTCAAAAGCCATTATAGTGGCATTAAACATAGATGCCAAAGTGACAGCGTTGGATACATTCAATGAAAGTCTAATCACGTGGTTGGTATTGCCGGCTAGGGATACGTTTACCATAAAAATAAATCCAAACGGGTTATTGTCAGTATCAGAGCCAGTTCCAGTCGAAGAATAATTCACATTATCAATGTCCAGAAAGACGTGTGGGAAACCGCTGGAATTTGTTGTCACTATCCCGCTTGCGATTATCAGGAAATTGCGTGTTGCATTCGGCGTGAAGCTCAACCTGTGCACGGTCACGCTTGCTGTCTTGACACCATAAAGGGTTGGTGTCACGGGTGTGTAATTGTAAAAAAATTCTGTGATTGATGCTGAGGCTGGCTTGAAAAAAATAAATGATGCCAGAACAATTGCAATGCTGAAAAGTGCCAGTCTGGCTAGAATCTTCATATACATTATTTATAACTGTAGATAAAAAAGCTTGTGCCAGCCTTATTTAGGAGTGCCAGTAAGTTCGCAGGTAAATGTTCTGACAATGGCTTTGTCGCCAGAAAACAATGTGCTTCCGCCTTTGCTCACGGAAGTCCCGCAGGCTAAATCCTTATCCAAATAATTTGCGTTATAGCTCGTCTTGCTTCCTATTGCATAAAACTTTACGTGGCAGATTGAATATGTAGAACAAGGACATTCGCTTGTCAATACTTGGCACGATGATGTTGTTTGTGTTACCGATATGCTTTTTATTATGACTACGTTTCCTGCTGGAGCAACGGTTGTTGTCGCACTGCCTGAAACAGTAGTTGTGGTTCCACTTGGAATTGTCGTAGTTGTTTCAACTGCACTTGTCGGCGGTTCGATTCCTATGGTGGCTTGGATGTTTGTCGGATGCTTGTAAATTGTTATTTTTATCACGTTCGACTTTATGCTACCGCTTGACGTGTATGCACCAGTCGTTACATCAAATTGAGTCAATTTATCTATTTTAAAATAGGCTTGGATGTCGGCAACCTTATCTTGACCGACAGTGCGTGTGATTGAAGTCTGTGTCATCACATCATCAAGAACAATTTCATTAGTGATAAAACTGACGCACTCCCCACGTGCAAGAGCGATTACAGTCCTACCGCTCCTGTCTTTGCCCAGAACATTTCCAAAGGTTGCATCGGTTATGCCACTCCTTATCGGCTGTGAATTTGAATATCCTGTGACTGCAACGGCACCGTCATAATTCACACTGCAAATCTGCCCGTTGATTTTTATTTTGTAAACATTCTCAACATCATTAACTTTGTAGAGTGCAAAGTCCGTTGTTGAATCCGTGATAACCGATAAAAGATTACTGTTTACGTCATAAACACCGACTCCTATGTTGGGACTCAATCCAAATGCAGAGAACGAAGTGCCTGAACCGAGTATGTTTGTTGATGCGGGCGAGGTCATAAAATATATGACTGCAATTCCAGTCATCCCTAATAGAAACAAGACAATGATGGCTGTCAGTATTACGTTCATATTTAATGTTTTAAAGATTCGAGCTAATAAACTTATTTGTTAGTAGGGAATGGATACTAAAAATCTATGAAAGAGTGTATGGTGCGGGGTTGTAAACCTGAAATGGCTGTCTGTATTTCAATTCAACGCTTGCCCAGTTATGAAGCGTGTGAGCAAAACGGCAGGCAAGAGTGTTTCCGCTCAATGCGACAGTCGAACCGCAATAGATACCGTAGTTAAAAGTGTCTTGAAATGCAACAGTTGTCGCTCCACGTGTGGCGACTGCTGAATTGTGACCGATGTAAGCGAAGGAATATGCTACAAGAATCACGCCTACAAACATAGCAAATGCCAATCCAATCAAATCAATTCCTTCTCCCAGAAGTTTCATACTGCCGAGCCAAATCAATCCAATCACTGTAGGCAATAACATACCGAACCAGAATGTGTCTTCCACTCCTGCCACTGGATATGAAGTCATAAATTCTTCCATAAGCTGGGGGCTTACGGTTATGCTTGTCGGAGATGTCGAATAAATATCTGGGACTATGATAAAAAGCTTTGATTGCGTCAGGACTAGGTTATAATAAAATATGCCTATTATAATTCCCAGAGCGATGGTTCCGAAGATTATATAAAGTGGATGAATGTTCAGCCTGAGAAGCGGATATTTTTTATTTTTAACTTCTATGGTCGCTGTATCAAACAGCTCGTTTGCAATTATCAAATCGGCGATGAGGAGAAGAATTATTCCAAGCGTTCCCCAAGCATAGTATTGTGCCATTCCCGTGTGCACTGGGTCAGTCCATACTACTCCCCAAGAAGCCAGAACAATGACAATATCTATGATATAAAATATCTTGTAGGGATTCATTTCACTGTCTGAAAACAGGCTTGGCATAATATCATTTTAGGAGTTTTTGCTAATAAACAAATCGTTTAGTAAAATAAGGATACTAACGAATCAAAATTAGAAAAAAGAAAAGAAAGGGGGAAAGTTTTTCAAATTTCGTCCCATCTTAGCAACGGCTTACAATACATCTCTGGAGATGGAGTAAGCTTGTGCAGTGGCACCCTTGTTTGCTGGCAAGACATCGCTTGCTAGCCATCCACCCAAGTCATCCAATCCAATGTAGAGCTTGTCTACTCCACCTGTTTGGAAGTTGGTTGAGCTGTAAGTGAATGTTATCGTGTATCTTCCCGATGCTCCGCCTGCGAGACTTGCTGTCACAGGGACTGGAACTTCGTTTGCGACATAACTCTTTACATCGCTTGGAAGATTAAAGTCTGAGCCAGTGCTTTTTTGCAATGTTACGCCTGAGAACTCATTTCCTTCCATTGGGTTTGTAACATCCGACTTGAAGAACAGCACAACATCTTTCAATATTGTGTTGGCTCCAGTGTTCTGGATGTCAAACTGGAAGTTGAATGTTCCCGATGCTACTGAGTCGTCTACCCAGATTGCAGTCGTTGAGTTGACTTTAGTTCCCGTGGAGTTAGAGCCAGACACGAGGAATGTCGTGAAAGTTCCAACTTTTGGTGGAGCGTCAGTCTTATCAATCGTCAACGTGTATGTTCCCAAAGCCTTGTTGTATTTGCTTGCCAAGAAGTAGAATGGATTCCATTCTTTGTCGTAGTATGTTCCTGCTCCGTCAGAGACAAGGACATACTTCGTGTCTGTGGAAGCTTTGTTCCAACTTGATTGGGAACCTGCACCTGAAGCAATCGTAACAGTTGCAAACGCTGTTGCAGTCGGGTCTTTTACATCCGTCCCAGCAGTAAACAATCTCAAGGTTCCAGCTTCGTCAGTCCAGCTTTCACTCTGAGGGTCTTGCATAAGGACTTGCAATTCCTTTATCGAGAGATATTCTGGAGATGCCGGTGCTGGCACGCTACCTAGGTTTGTATATGTTGTGAACGGAATCAGCGAGCAATCAACCCACTGACCAACTGTGTTTTGGCACAGCTTTTGCACGGTCTTCACGCCCGTTACATTTGTGTAAACGGACAGAACAGCCACTATTGATGCCACGAAGGCAATTATTGCCAAGATTACAATTACGGGGGCAATAGCTTTTTTCATTTATTTACACCTGTAATTAATTTTGGCTTGCTGGGTATATAAGTTTTTTAAAGCTAGCTTTAAAGGTAGTAATAAAAATATACTAACAGTCAACTATAAACTTATAACACCAAATAAAATATATGGAACCGAAGCTGGTCTGGCTCATACTTGTAATCTCAATCATTTCTTCTGCATCAGTAATTGTGTTTCTTGCATTTTTTCAACCTCTGTTACTTGCGAATGCAGGGTCGGGGCTAGTTCAGTGGTTCTCTTCGCCAATCAGGATTTTTCTTACCGTTTTAATCATAGCGATTTTTGTTGCGATTTATTTTCACCAATGGAAGCTTGTCCTTCTCGGCATCGGTGCGACATTATTCACGTTTGGCATCGACTGGCTCGACCCGCCTTGGAGCTCTTGCAGTTTCGCTATGCCACATACGGAATATCAGGCGGTTTATGCACAGCATCAGGGCGGTGTTGGAAGCATTGGATTTTATGACGAGCCGGTCTGCCTGTGGTTCGTAAGCACTTTCGGAAACGGAATACTTTTTGATATTCCTCTTGGATTCAATATTTCAATTGCACTTCTGGCAGTAGGAATCATAGCCATATCTACAGTCATTGCTCTGGTGCTTGCGATATTTTTCAAAAGTAGCGGGTTCTGGGGCTACATAATTTATTCGTTCATCCTTATGGCGGTGTATGCTTGGAGCCTGAGCGACATCCCGCCACTGAACAGACTTGTGCTGACTTCGGCGGGTCTTTTTGACCTGATAATATTTCCCATTGCAATCACTCTTACAGGATGGTTTATTTTACTTTTGTCTGCCAAATTAATCAAGTAGAGGACGATGATATGAGAAAGCACATTGCAGTTGCATTGATTCTGATTGCAATACCGGTTTTAATTTTCCTGCTGTCTGGAATGACTGCATTTGCACAGGGCACAAATTACGGCGGGAGCATCTCAATCGATTGGAAACAGCTTCTGATAGATATATTGACGAATCCGATGAGTTACGGCATAATAATTCTTGTCATAGGTGTTGTAATCGCATCGGGGGGGAAGGCAATAGGCATAATATTAATCATTTTTGGTCTTATGCTGACCATAGCTGGTTACGAGCCTGCCAGAACTTATGTCGTGACTTTATTGAAAAGTCTGATATAGTTTTAACTATTTAAGGATTAAAAGATAAATTTTGATTGATGGTAGTTAGTATGAAAAATATACTAATTTCAAAAGATGAGTTATATGATTTATATGTTAACCAAAATCTTTCTATACACAAAATAGCCAGAATGAAGCATACGTCAGATATAAAAATTTCTGGTTTGAAAAGAAAATTTAGTATTCCATGGGGGCGAAAAGTTTTTTTGAAAAAATGTATTGTATGTAAGAAAAAATTTAATGCTCCAAAAACCGCCAAATATTGTTCTTTAAAATGTAAAAATATTGCTCATAAACATTTATGGAAAAAATATTTCAAAAAAGATTTGAAAAATGGAAATATAAAAAAATGGTCTTATAAATACAGACGTGAAAAATTTGGAACTTTAAATCCCTATGCCCCCTTCAGAGATATTATTATGAATACTTTAGGAAGGAAATGCAGTGAGTGCGGAAAAACTAGAGGAAAATTAATTCTTAATCATAAAAAATATGGGAAAAATATAACAATTAATGATGTCAATGTTCTTTGTGATTCTTGTCATAAAGAAACGGTTTGGGGTAAATAAATATGGCTTCAATAATAGTTAAACGAGTTGGGGAAAAAAGGTATGTCCAGTTCATTTCTGGCGACACCATAATCCATTGCGGGAGTGCAAGATTCGTGACTTCTTGGGCTAGAGCTTACAAATTATTCACGGACGAACTGGCTAAGGCGACAAATATTTGGGTGGCGAAGCACAAGCCAATCATCCAGCAGTTTATGGAAATAAAGTCAGACAGGACGCTTAATAGGACGATGAAAACAATACAAAAGGGATTTCCAAGGGATAAAAATGAGCTGAAGTGGCTTGATAAGAAGAGGGGAAAATTATCTCAGGCAAAACCCAAGGTAAAGCAAAAAAAAATTCCTGTCGCACAATGACTTGAATGATTCAAGAAAAAAATCGGTCTCACATCAACATTTATTTACTTCCATAGTAAACAAGAAGACATATCGCTACGATTATGAAAATGATTAAACCAAACAGTATCCAAAGCCACTGATTGTTTTCTTGACCTTGACCAGACGGGACACCGCCTACTGGAACTGTTGTGGCACCACCACCGCCAGTAATGTATTCTTCAGGGACTCCAGTTGGTGAAGACCCCTCAACGGCAAAGTAATTCGTGCCGGATGGGTTGGATGAATCCCTGAATGAAACTACTTGGTTGGTTGTGGAATTTACTCTTTTTACTGTTATCTCTGTCTTGTCAGTTGCGGTTCCTATCATATCACCGCAAAGACTGCTTGTTCCGCAGTCCCAGACTTTGATGTCGCTGGTAACGTTATCATCAACCCAGTCACTATCATAATCAACAGCAGTTCCGTTCAGATTTGTTATCGTATTTTCAGCGTTATTCGTAACGCTGACTTTTATCTGTCCGACAAGCCTTCTCGTGACGTTTGCCTGAGAAGTTGCGGATGTTGTGAAATTAAACATAAGCGTGTCATAGACCGAAGCGAGTGCTGTAACTGTTTCTGAAGTCCAGTTGAAAACCCTTCTTGAATCGGCATCGGTAGTATTTCTGACTCCAGCTATGCGGACACCAGCCCCGTTCAAGACCCAGCCGTCCGTATCGACATACTTATAAGAAGTATAATTTACTTCGCAGGTTTTGTCTGTCTCTGCTCCAGTGTTCGTTATGTTGATGGTGACATTCCATTGGAACTTGCTACCGACAACTGGATTGGTTGCATTCTGTGCGGATGAGAGAATTGACACAGTGCAGTTCTCTCCGCCAGCAACTGTCATATTCAAACCGAGCGTATTTGCGGTCGCACTTGCGAAAGAAGCTAGTGACAAAATTCCCAAAATCATCACGGCAAGCATCAAGAAACTCGCTTTGAACCTCTTATTCATAAATCTATTTTGTAAGTTCGACCTAATAAATCTGTTGTTTAGTATAGAAATTTGACTAAGAGATTTTCTAATAATTGCGGGGCTTGCCGATTATCTCTTCTTTTCCACGCCAGCGTTCCGTTGTTATGACTGTTCCTGACAAGGCGTTGATGATAAATCTGTTCATAAATTCTCGATGCTCGTAATACATTCTAATGAATCTTTTGTGTGCGTCTCCTTTTTCTATGACATCCGCCAAGCCGTCATTATTGACTATCTGATAATTTGCCTGTTCATTCGACAATACAACTAGGATTTTCCCAGCCAAATCCAAAAGTTCGGCGTAGTGATTTTCATTGATAATTTTTTTACCCTTCAAAATTTCCAGTTGCTCTTCCAATGTGACTTTGCACTGACTAAACAGCTCGATTTTTGCAAAATATCCCTGTATGTTTTCCTTGCCCGATTTCGTCCACAATTCCTTGAATACTTCCTGCATTTTTTCATTCTGTTTTATGAAGCTCGACATTTCCTTTTCTTTTTCCTTACGTGCCTTCTCTGCCTTCGCAAATGCATTCTTGACGCTCTTCTCATACTGTTCTTTCAATATTTCTTTGTAGGATTTGCTCTCCATTGATGTCTGCTTCAAAACAGTCTGGATTTCTGTAGCCAGAGTGGGCTCTGCTGGTTTTATTTCGATTGTTTCCTCATCCTCAATAATTTCGGGTTCTACTGGGAGCGTCAAAAGTTCTTCGGGCTCCTCTTCAGCATCCGATACGGCTTCATCGGTGCCAGCCACTTCCTCGGCTTCTTCAGTCTCTTCCTCTTCAACTTCTTCGTTATCGATAGCCATAATTAAATTACCATCCTCTGCCTTTGAAAAATCACGACTCTATATCCTGTGTTGGGCGGAGTCCTTTTCACCAGAATACCCATAACGCCTTCTCGCCCTATGATAAAAAAGCTTTCATCATCACGCTTCTGGACAATGTATTCCTTTCCTTGAATTGTTGCGTGAAGGTGTTGTTCGTCTTCTCTAAAAAAAACATCGGTTCCCAGAGGGACTCTTTTAAGGTCTAATCTATTCCCTAACATATCTTTCTCACCTTATCAACAATTTCACTTATGTTTTGAAGTTCACTTTCCCAATGGTTACAAAGATGTTTATTTTTACCCAAAAATTTTTGACAGGTTGGACATCTTGGCACATTACTTTTTCTTCCCTTTTGCCAAGGAGCACTGCCTTTTAGAAATCTTCCAAGTTTGTCTCTTTGTTGCATTACTATCTTTAGTATATTTTCTTTACTAAGACTTAAATCTGTTGCCCCATCAAATTTCAGCCTTTCTTTCCAATGATTCTATATAATTCAGTTCCGCAATCAGGACATTTTCCTTTCCACGCCATTATGTCTCTCCTGAACGGAACTTTGGAAAGCTTTGACTCTGGAACTTGAACGTGCTTTTTTTCTTTCATACAATACATATCTATTTCTGCGATTTTTATCACCTCATACTTTGTTATATCCTTCTTTGTTCCATAAATGCCTGTTCAATCCTAATCTTTCTTCAGCGAGGTTTTTTGGAATAAGGACGATTCCTTTGCTTGTAGTAAAATTCCAAGTCTTGCCACCAATAATTTCATATCTCTGCCCAATGTCTTCCATTACCCAATTGGAAAAATTCAGACCAGCCTGAACCTCTGCTTTCGTCAACACTGCTTGCCTCTCCACGCCTACAATCTGATTGATTGCAGAATGGTCGTATCCCTGTTTTACAGCTTCATCTAAAAATTTCTTGTAAATCGCTTGAGGTTCTTTTTTTAACAGTGTCTGAATTTTCTTTGCCATAATCAATCGTCTATTTTTTCAAATTTATCATCCGATGTCAAATTAATAATTCCGCCCACAGCCAAGTGTTCATATTCGGGGTCAAGATAGACACCTGCAACGTATTTAACGTGAGGTGCCATTAATCCGCCAAATGGATGAGTAATTTTACCAGTAATTCCTATAATGTCTTTCTCATCCGACTTGATAATTTTTATACGAGTCCCTACTGGAAGATTTGTTTTTCCTGCTCTATTTAACATATTCTGTAATTTCTTTGCCATAATTATCAATCCTTTCTAATCATTTCTTGCAACTCTTCCGTGCTCTTCAGTTCCAGTTTAAATCCTTCTGCTTCAAGAGCCCTCTCTACATATCCTTTATGAATTGAAGTTGTTGTTGAATATCCTTCCTTGTTAAAATATGCGATTTTGGAACTTCTATCTTTTATCACGGCTATCGGAAAATGATGACCGTAAGAGTAAATTGCATCCCCCTCAATAAAAAAATGACTACCTGTTCCTGCCCTCGCTCCCTGTGCGAATGCTTCTGCGATTTCTCGATTTTGTGACATTTCAATCATCCAATTATTTTTGGGGCTCCAGCTTCCATAATGTATTGGAATTGACCGCCATCTTTTGCGATGACATCCCAGACTGGTATCCAATTATAGATTCCCATCTCTTGCTGTTGAAAATTATTGTTATTTGTAAAACTATTCAATCTAAATTCCTTGAAATTCTTCAAGACATCTTGTTCACGATAACCAAGGTCTTTCCAATGCCTGTTGAGCCATTCAAATCCTTTATTGGTCTGTTCTTGCGTGATTTTTATATCGTTCAAAACCGCAACGTCTTCGTATGCTATTTTTCCGTCATTCAGTCTTCTTCTCAATAAATTTACTTCGCTTTCGGTAATCATACCTCTAGCTAATATTTCTTCTATCAGTGCCTTTGATTTTCCGCCCAGATTTTTCATTACGTTTTGCATTTTTTCAGCCATAGTCACCATTCTCCCTTGAAGGCAAGATAGCCTTGTTCCTTCAAAATATTTTGCTGAGATTTGTTATATCCAGCTTTCTTTACTTCTTTGAGTGCTTCTTCATTTGTGCCAAAAAATGTTCCAAGTGCAAAAGCCTTGCTACGATTCATATTTTTTAATTCTGGATTGACTTCTTTTATATTCGGGACGAAAAGAAAGAATGGCGGTTTTGGAGCTATTGTAGTCGAATAAGCTTTCATTCCCATCTTTCCGAGCATATCTTGCATTTTCTCTGCCATAATTATTTACTCCTCATATTTTTTATAAATGTGTATCCAACCCAGTATTCTCGGTAAATACTTCTTGCAACTGGTCAAAATATAAACCATCTGTCTTTTTTACAACATTTCCACTCCTATTCATAAAAGTCATATTATACAAATCTCTAGCTTCATCGAGTTCTACTTTCACATATTTAATCCCATTTTTGGCATTCGGCAGTTTGAAACTTATAAAATTATCACCTTTCAGAAAATTGTTGGCTCCAGTCATCGCTATGAATCTATTTCCACCAAGATGCTGTAATGTAGTTTCTGCTGAAAAGGATTCATTTTTTGGAATATTTTTCTTCAACATTGCTTGTATTTTTTCTGCCATAATTTCACCCATTCGGATGTTCTTTCATCCATTCCAAAGCTATTTTTTTCGCTTCAGGTGCTTTAGTTATAATCATATCGTATTCTTTTGCTGTCGATTCTGAAACATCGTGCCTTCTTGCATTTCCGCCAACGAGATATTCGTGCTGAAATCTTCCACGACCAAGTATGCTGACGTGCAATGGTTCTTCGTGATATGTCAACGTTGTGTTGCTCTTTATATTTGCAAATTCTATGTGACCGTCATATTGGCTGACTATTTTCCAGTTCTTTGGTGCTTTCATTTCTTTCAATAGTGTTTGTATTTTTTGTGCCATATCAATCAACTCTTGAACAAAAACCATCCGCCTATAAGCATTGTTATTCCTATGAAAATTGCGACCGCAAGCTCGGCGACAGCAACATAATTTCCAAGCAAAATTAGGATTGGGGATGCTAGGAGACCGAAGACACCGCCCAGTGTGAACATTACTCCGAAAATCATCAGGATGATACCGAGTATATTCTTGCTGTCCATAATCTTATTTTAACAACAGGAGCTATTAAACATTTACATTAGTATTCTTTCCTTACTAAATCGAGCTGTGCAATGGGAACAAGCTCTATCCCGCAGTCCTTGCAAGTGAGATAATTTTCCGGCTCCTTATTGCCACATTTAGGACAGACCTTAGTTTGTTTTGCTTTATCTTGCATTCTATCGTCCAGCTAGTCTTCTGAGCTTGTTCTTTTTGCTTGTCAGCATTTCCCGTAGTTGCTGTATGTCACCACGGTATTTTGATTTCCAGCCAGCAGAAAAAGTATTGACATAGAGGAAATTCACACGCCTCATTGCAAGCACGTAATCAATTTTTTTGTCTTGGTATTCTTTGATTATGGCTTCTGCTACGTCATCGACTTCGCTTTTTGACATTGAAGAACCATAAATTTTGCTATAAATACCATTTGCCATAGATTTAATTTGTAAGAGCTTTGCTATAAAATTATCTTTTAGTATAATTCATAGACTAACTTTTCAAAAAGCAATTTATTTTATTTATTGTTTCTTGTTCATTTTGAAATTCATCTTCCCAAATAATCAAACAACTGAACCCATATTTTTTGTAATGTTCTATTGTTCCTTGTTCTGTTTTATGAAATGGGACTTCTTTGAATGCTTTGTTGGGGTCGTGATATGTGCGACCAAAAACTTCAATTATTTTTTTAGAACCATTGTTATCAACAAAATCTGGGCATTTGTTTTCTATAATCACTTTACCATTGCCCGTATAAATAAAAGGAAAATTATGTTTTTGAATTATTTCAATTAATTTTTGTTCTGGTTTTGTCGGTCTTTTTAGTAATCCATTTAGCCGTTTCTTTATAAATTCGGGGTCTTTATTTATCTCAGTTGTAAATTTAAACTTCTTATTTTTTCTTTTTCCTAAAGCCACAATATTTGGCAATGCTTTCTTTCTGTATTCTTCATTTTGCCACAATAATTCCATAGTTTTTCTAGTGTTTTCTTTGACTTTTGGATTTTTTTGAGGATTATTTTCTTTCATCCATTGAGAATGTGACGGAGACTTTTTTCCAAGATTTCCAAGTCTAATTTTATTTATTGTTATTTCTGAGGGGTGCTTTCCTTTATTATATGATGGTTTTCCTATTCTTGACTTATTTAGTGCTGTCATTTGTTGTCTTCTGCGTTCTCTGTCTTTATCTGTTATGTTAATCGATTTACTCATAAAGCTATTTTGCAACTAAAAGGATTTATTTATTGACATACATCACTCGATGCTTTTAAAATAAAATAAATAAAAGTCTACATAACGCTGTCTGGTCTTTGGGTCTAAAAAGTCAACGACCCTGAAAGCTTATTTCAATAAGCTGACTGCAATCCAGTCAAATAACCCGCTTAGTATTGCAACCAAGAACGCAAATTCGATTCCGAACGCAAAGCTTATTGGTGCAATCATACCCAACAACCAGAATGAAGCAAGCGAGCCTATGAAGGCACCGATTGCCAATCCGATTATCGGAATCTTGCTGAGTAGGAAACCGATTACGAGCGATAGCAATATAGCGAAGACCAAAGTTCCCATTATGGAACTTGCGACTGGCATTACATAGGCTGGGGTTATTACGGCAAATATACCGCCACCCAGTAAGTAAGATACCAGCAGAACTCCTATGGTTCTCATTAAATCTTCGATACTCATATCAATTATTTGTAAGTTCGGGCTAATAAAACTAATGTTTAGTATTGAAGTTTTACTAACGTTTTTTTAGAAATTATATGGCAAAGCCAGTCATCACGCAATTATAATATGTTCCGCCAGTGTAGCTGACGAATGAACAGCCGGTCTTTCCAACCGGATTGTATGTTTTCACATATTTTCCATCGGTCGAAGTGCAGGTTATGAGGCAGGATGAATAGATAGTTGTGTTGCATACAAATGCACTCGCACTGGTGCTTGCACAATTTCCGTATTGGAAGGTGGTCGTGTGGTTCAAGGTTTTTATAGTCTGGGGTGTCCCTGTTCCCGATGGTATTGTAGTTGTTGTTGTAGCTCCGCTTGGAACTGTTGTTGTTGCACCAGTAGAAACTGTTGTTGTAGTCCCAGTGGATGGACTAAAATTAACATCAACTATAATGCTCGGTTGTATAGTCACATTCAGATTCATAATATTTGAATCGACTTCTTCTATAAGTTGCGTGGCTTCACCGCTGGCATAAGTGGTATAGCCGTAAGCCCTGAAGCTGGCTTGAAACATTCCTTCGCCAAGATTGTCTAAAATTATTTGACTTGTTGTAAAGCTTGAACACTCGCCTGCTTTCAAGTCAGCGACACTTTTTCCATCGACTGTTTTTCCGATTTCTTTTGAAAGGACTGCCGTATCCAACACATTCTTGATTAGAGGAATGTTGGAAAATCCTTCGATGATAATTTTATAGGGGGACAAGACGCAGACAGACCCGCTGATTGTGAATGAATAAACATTCGGTATCGTATTGACCGTGTAGAGTGCATAAGGATTTGCCGAGTCTGAAACAACTCCGAGCAATTTTCCGTCAGAGCCATAAAGACCTATTCCAAGCGATGTGCCACCGCTTCCAGCGGGAATCAGGTCTTGAATGTTTGTTGAGCTACTTTGGGGAGATGAAAAAAAATAGAGAACTGACCCGACTGAGAAAATTATTAGAAACAATACCAACAAATTAAGCTTGATACTTCCTTTCATTCTAAATCACAAACAGGATTTCAGGGTGGCTACCAGTTCACATCTATCATAAATGGTAAGGAGTGTTATCCTCGAACAGGTTCTTGCTTCCATAGGATTGTAGGTTTTTGTAGTAACCAGTCCATTCGTAGCGGTATCCGAGCACATAATTGTTGCTGTGATATATTGGGTCACATCAACGAGAAAATCTGCACTAGAACATTTGTCAGTCCTTCCCATAGTGAAAGTTTTTACATTTGTCATTTTCTTCAGACTGCTCGTGCAGGCTTGTGCTGGAGCTATGGTAGTTGTTGGATTTCCGCTCGGATTGGCTGTTGTTGTTGCTGGGACTGTTGTTGCTGTTGGAAGCCAGCCAAGAACAGTGCCACCACCAGACCTTTCACTTCCGATTTTGGCGACAATCACAATGACAGCTACTACAACAATTGCCAGAATAATGAAAATATATGTAACGTGCGGTTCTATGCCTTTAAACACTTGACATCACTGTATCTTATTACGTGTTATTTCCTTATAATCATATTGTTTTGCATAGAAAATATACTAAGAAATAATTCAGTAGACCATACCTTTCAGTTTTAGCCACCACTCTTCGTCTTTTCTTGCATTTTTAACAAAATCTGATGTCTTGTCCAAATCGCCGTTCTTCAAACTCAGATTGATTTTTTTGCCCATCTCAGCGAGCTTTTCATCGGTCAGGTCGCCTTTGACTGTAACCAGCACGAGGCGGGGTTTGTCCTTGGTGCTTGCCGGTGATTTGCCCAATTTTCTTTTTACATAAAATACTACTGCTATTATTGCGATTAGTGTTATGACAAGCGTGGCAAGAGAAATCATTTGGTTGTTGTTGGCAGAATCGGCGATGGTTTTGTCTTGCTGTGCATCATCGCTTTTTGCATTTGCATCCACGGTATCTATTTTTGTGTTCAATCCGTCAATCTTGCCTTGAAGGTCTGATTTTGCTGATGAAACGGAAGCGTCTATGTCGTCTTGCATTATCTGGTTGGTTTGAAGGGCTTCGACTTCTGCTGAAAGGTCTTGGATTGCTGTTTTTGTATCAGTGAGGTTCGTCAAGTTTGAAAACTGGCTGACAAGCGTGGTTATTTGGTCTATCTTATCCTGCATTTGTTTGGGGGCATTCAACACATAGGAAGAAATAACCTGATTGGAACATATCAATGTTGAATTTACAAGCGAGAGGCAGGCTGAATATCCTGTTACTTTGTCTGGAAAATCTGAAACACTTTTTGAAAAGGAGAATGTTCCGTCCGAATTTATTGTCAGAGAGTCGATGGTGACTATGTTGCTGTCCGCATAGAAAGACAAGAGTGCAGATGTTTGATTCGCAACGTTCCCGCTTGCCACCAGCGTGTCATTGGCTCTTGCCAGATTTATGTATGGAGCACTGGACTGTGCGAAGACGAGCGGTGATACTGCAAATATTCCAAATATTATAAATATTCCCAACATCATTTTTTTCATTTTACAAACCTTCTTAATTTTTCTTCTATTATTTCCAGTGCAACTACTCTTGCGTTCGGTTCCATATTTCTCGCCAAATACGAACTGTTTTCCAATGCTTTCGTTATTTTTTTAAACTCGTTGTGTTTCACGGTTTTTTCGCCTCTTTTGGTGCCTGTGCTCTTGCTTCTGCCGGACTTTCTATGGCATAGGTTGTGACCTCTGCTTTTTTCGCCTTGAGATTATCCATCAGCTTTCCCAGCACCGTGGTTAAATTATCGAGCTGTGAAACTAAAAGCCTCTTGTCGATTTTTGTTGCCAGCATATCCTTCACATTTTTCAGATGTGCATTCATCAAAGTGAAATTTGCCTCGTAAAGTGAAATCAAATCCTTATACAAATCCCATATCCTGTAGTATGTCGGCTTGCCTATTGTGTAGGGGTAGACTCTGAGTATGCCTTCCTTGATTGGAGTTTCTGGCGGGTCTATTGGCTTTATGAAATCTGTTGGAATGTCCCTGTCAATTTCGCTTGAAAAAATTCCTGTCTTGTAGCGTATGTCGACAAACCCACCTTCTTTTTTCGTTATTCCCGTGGCACCTGCAACCCGTCCCAATGTGTTTTTGTCAAGGTTTTCATATTTTGGATAGCGTCTCCAGAGCCATCCCATCATATCTCCCTTCTTCATATTGGTTTTTGCGACTATGAAAATTGCTATCAAAAACCCACCACCTATCAGCCCTATTGTTAATACATCTACCATTTAATCACCTGAAGCACGCAAGTAAAGTATAAAAATTATGAACAGCACAATCAAAAATGTCCCCCCGAATCCCAACCAAAATCCGTCATTCCAAGCATCTTCCGTCTCGGCATTCAAGGCATTTGCTCTGGTCAAGCATCCGTGCGGTGTTCGGATTGGATAATAATTGCATACTGGTTGTGATGCAAACGATGACTGATAGCCTTCCGCTGTTTGAATATATGTGGGCATCTGGACTATCTGGCATTTTCTTTCTGACAGACCCCTGTTAAGATATTCGTCAAGAAGATTCTGTGCAACATAGCCGTTGCCGTAAAGTGCTGGGCAGGAATTGGAAAAGAAAAGTGAGTTGGTCACATTCTCTGTTATGAAATAAGTAAAGCATCTCTTGCCCATATCAGAGAGACCATTGTAATTACTGCGGAACTCTTGGAACCTCTCTTCAGTATACATACAGGAAACATCATACATCGCCTTGAAAAGTGCCAAGTCCACAGTTGCCTTTGTATAATTTTGTCGGGTGGCATCAAGAATCCTCGTGATAGCATTTTCAACATCCACATCAGTTATGTTGCTTCCCACGTTGGTGATTTGTGTGATGTTTTCAAATATGATTGTTCCGGATTGCACTGTCGTGGTTGTTTCATTTGTTATAGTTGTTGTGGTGGCGTTCGTGGTGTTTATTGGTCTGGGTGTTATTGAAAAGCTCCCGCTACAGCTCGATGCTATCGCATAGTCCGATGCATTGCGACCCTCGACCATTATCCTGACTGTATTTTTATTTATCGTGGTCGGGGCAGTCCAGTTCAGCTTGTTTGAAGTATACGGGGAACCTTGCAAAACCAGCCATCCGTAGTCATCGCAATAAAATGTATTGTTTCCAGAATAACTGCAAGGGATTGTCTCGGCGGTGGCATAGCAAATCTGATAATGGTCAACGCCAGTTCCGTTCCAAATTATTTGTATTTTATCACCTTGGTAATAACTGCTGTTGAATGTTGGACTGCTTACGCTAATATTTTCCGCCAGCACGCTTGGAATCGTTATCATTATAATCACTGCTATTTCAAGCAATATTTCTTTTTTCATAAACACTACCTCTCAAAAGTCCCAGTATCTCGTCTTCTGTTTTGTTGTAGTTCCATTTTCTATGTTTTAATTCGGCGAAAATAATGATACATTTCCAACCATATTTTTTAAAATGTGCAATTCTTTCTTTTTCATATTCTAAATTGTTTTTATAGCGACTGTTTTTCTGTTTATAGAATTTTGAGGCAGTTTCGATGCAGATTTTTTCTCCGTTGATGTTAATGAAATCTGGGTTTTTGTAGCCAATCAGAAAAGAACCATCACCGACATATTTATAAGGAAGATTATTTTGTTGGATAAAGTTAATGAATTGGTATTCAAGTGAAGTTGGACGTATATTGAGGCTTTTAATAATACCTCTAATCATTCTTTCTCTAATCAAAGGATTGAGCCAAAAACCTTTTACTTGTTCAGATGTAAATTGAGTTCTCGACTTATGACCCTTTTTAAATTCTGTTTTTGGATGTATTCCTGTATGAATCCTTTTATCTGTAACTTTTGTCAAACCTTTGCTCCAAATTGTTAGTTTTCCTTCAGCGAATAATTTTACTTTTGTTTCTGATTCTGTTTTTCCTATTTTTTCACGAACATCAGGTCTTTTGGCTGGATTATTCTCTCCTATCATATCATACCTTGGTTTTTCTAATCTGGCTTGAGAAATTTTTCTATTTCTTTCAATAAGCCAAAGGGGGTTTTCTTTTTTCCATCTTATCCAATCCGATTTTGAAATTGACATTATTCTCACCTAAGTAGCAGTCTTTTCATTTTCGTCACCAATTATTTTTTTCCATTTATCTATCATTTCTTTCTTTGAGAGAAAAATAAATACAAAGGCTCTGTTTCCTTTTGATGTCAGTCTTACAAATTTTTTATTTTCTTTTTCAAAAACATCAACATATTCAAATCCTTTCAACCAGTCTACCCGTGACGTGACGTAAGGCTGGTTTGCATTCAGCTCTGGATATTTTTTGTTTATTGTCCTAACCAAGTCGCTCATAAATATCTCCTTAAATTCCTTGCCGTCCCCACGAAGCACCTTCAAAATTACATTGTCCAAATCCTGCTCTTTCAAGCCTGAGAGCCAAATAATCATTTTTTCTGTCAGTGTTGTTTTCTTTACCATTTTTCATCCTGACCTCTACTCCACATCTATTTTACTGCAAAATTGCCTACAGTCGACTTCCCTGAAATTTTTCCAACAGCTGATTTTGTCGGGTGCGATGTCAAACCTATCAAGCCTGTTTTTCCTTTCCAAATCGAATCTGAACTGTTCTTTTGCAAGATAAAAATTTGTAGAATCGGAAATGCAACTGAGGTCAACTCCCTTGAGAGCTATGTCAGTTGTAATGGTTTCCAGAAGTTTGTTGAAAGAAGTCTCATTCAGGGTCAAAACCCACATCTGGAAAAAATCCCAGACCCTTTGTTTTTCATTGCTTTTCAGAGTATAGTTTAGCGTGTCGAAATTCGATTGCAATGTTCCGAGATTTGACTGTAATGCTCCAAAATCATTTGCGACCTGAAGAAATTTCTCGCTGGTGTGTTCATCGTTAAAATTGAATGTGGCTTGCGTGTCGTGGATTTTCGAGTTCAGATTAAAATAGAGTGCGAGGAAAAATACAACAACTACAATGTTTATAACCAGCATTGCTAAAATCGTGTTTCTCGTAGCATTCAGCCTATTTTCAAATCTTTTGTTCATTCTTTCCGGATTTTTATTTGCCATACCATCACTCCTGAAGCATTTTATCTAATTTCTTGGGGTTCAGCGTTCCTGCCTTTGTTATGATAAGCGTGTCTGGTCGTTTCCCCCTCACAGCAACTAATTCAATATCAAGGTCTGTATTTTCGTTCCATTGTAGCTGTTCTGTTAAGGTTTTATCAAGCTTTACATAAGGTGTCCCAGAGAAAATACGAAGCTTATCCACGCTACCCATAAAGAATTATTAGTGAAAGGAGTATTTAAATGTTTTTACGGCTGTAAACAGGATTCAATTTTGGCTTCCAATATTGGATTTTAATTTCTGAAGCTCCAGCCTCACGAGCTCCGCTACGCTCTTGTTCTTGCCTTTTGTGTCGATAATGTCTGAAGGAATCCTTAAAACCTCATATCCTTCGGCTTTAAGAATGTCTTGTCTTGTCAAATCCCTTTTAACCCTGTCGGGATTGTCGTGATATATCCCGCCTTCCACTTCAACAACAAGCTTCTCTTCGACAAGGAAGTCCACTGTAAACCTGCTTATTGACACCTGTTGCTTAAAACTGATTCCGGCTCCCTTCAGGCATTTTGCAAGCCTTCTTTCAGCTTTACTCACTCGTATATGTTTCCACTGAACCACCAATAACACCTACAGGCTCAAATCTTTCTCTCCTCTGACCAAGAAAAATCTGTAAGAATATTACCGATGAGGGGACTGTCAGACCGCAACTTTCACATACGAACATTTCTGAATTTGGTATGCTTGTGACTGTTGACAGGTGCCTACATTCCACGGGTCTCATACTCCATAAAAATCTAATGCAGTTGAAAGTATAAATCTTATCGGATGCTATCAATTATTATGTGTTTGAATTGACAGGAAAATTGTTGGAACACTTACGGATAAATGTTGGAGACATCATAAAAACGGTGAAAACTTTGTTCGCACACGGGCTGGAAAAAAGCACTTACCAGAGATTCTTTGATGAAACCGTGAAGGAATTTTCTACTGAGGAAATTGCAGAATTGAAGAATTTTATGTTGAGGCGTGCAGACCGTTTGATTGTCAACTGGAATCGGGACTTCAGGATACTTGCGAGGAAGATAACAACAGCAATGAGCCTTGGAGAGCTCAGGGAAATAAAGAACGAGTTTGTAAAACTTGGAGTTGATATTTTTTAATGACTTGGCAGGAAGTCTTGGAATTTTTGAAAAGCATCAAGGAGCAACACACAAACAAGTATGTCAACGGCATACCTCAGATGATTTTTTTTGCATTGGCTAAAAAAGACAAAGGATGGAGAAATACACAGGAGCTTTCAAATGCACTGAAAGTCCTTGTAAAACGCAGGGAAATAGTCATAGGAGACCATTTCGACATACGTGTGCTGGATTAAATTGGGGGAGATAAAATGGCGTTGATAAAAAAAGTAATTGGAGTGACCGATTCGGACGGTCACAAGATAACGGTGCAGGAAGACAAAATATACGGGACTGCAATACTTCTTTCGTGCGAACATCACGGAGATATTGCTTTAGACAGGGATTCTGCCGATGTTTTGGCTTCTTTGATTAAGGACAAGCTAAAAGAATTAAAAGAGGTGAAGTAATGTTCGGAAGAAAGAAAAAGCAACCTGAAGTGAAAATCGACTGGGAAATTATTCCTGAAAAAATAACTCAGCTGGAAAGAAGAATGGCAGTGATGGAATTGCATTATGATGTTCTGGCTAAGTCATACTTGAAACTATTGGAAGCGGTTCCAAATGCAAAAATTGTGAGCCAGACTGGACAAGGCAGTGCAATAGAAAGACTTGCAGGCAATGTGCCGACTGCAAATGAAATACCGGCGGTGCAGGTCGCAGAGCCTTTGCAGGCTGTAGTTCCTTCACAGCAGGCGGACACAGCGGAAGAAGAGATAAAAATCATAACAATCGAATAAATTTTAGTGAGGAAAGAATACTAACAGGAGCGTTTAATAACTCGCTTCTGTAAAATGTTTGTATGGCAACAGAGCCGTTTTGGAAGCGTGTGAAGGGACTGGCAAAAATCGAGCACGGGCTGGGCGTAATCGCAACATTCCTTGCAACAAAGTCTTTTCCTATAACTTGGCTCGTATGGGACTCTCTCTTATCGATAAAATTATATTTTCATCAGAAACTGTTTCCAGACCAAGCTATAAGGCTGGGCAGGCTGGGAATGGCTGTCGGTGTGCTGGTGAATATTATCAATCCTATAGTAGGCGGGGCTTATTTCATTGGTGACGGATTATATTCGATTTTCAGGTATAGGTTCAGGGGCGAAACAGTGGAAGACGTGGAAGATTTTTCAAGGCTCGGAAGGATTGGTATAGGCTCGCTTCTTATCGCTTCTGCATTCATTATTCTTTAGGACGGGACTTTTTCTATTTTTTCAATGAAAATTCTTGTTATCCTGTCTATCACATTTTTAATTTTTTCTTCATCGGCTCTGTATGTTTTCAGGCTTTCCCTGACAACTGCTTCTATGTTCGGACAGATTCTTTTTTGGGAATCTGCTCTGATGATTAGAACTTCCACCAAGTCATCAATCAGCTTTGTGTATTTGCCGTATGCATCTCCACTTGTATACTGGGAACCGAAAACCGCCGATATTATTTCTTTCCTGTTAGTCTGCCTGTCCAAAGCTATTACAAATGCCCCGATTCTCAGATGGTCTTCGTCAAGTTTTTTCAGTTTGTCTTCCCACCTGCGGATTTCCTGCTCCTGAAACTTTTCCAAAATATATTTTGGTGGCGGTAGAATTATTTTTGTTCCAAATCCTTCTTTTCTTATCTTGTCGATGACCTTAACGGTGACCTTATCGGTAAGCTCATCGATAGCCTCATCGGTAAGCTTGTGCTCGACCTTTGTAGAATTTCCTATTGGTGGCTTTTTGTTTATGTCTTCCTTTAGTTCCTTGAGCAACTGTTCAACCTTTGATAATTTTGTGTCTAACTTGCCCGCCATTTATTTACACCTCTTTATTATTCCACCATCAAATGATAAGTATTTGTTCGTGCATCCCAAAAGACATTTTTATGCAGTTTCTTTGCTAGCCAATGTTGAAAACGATTCAGTGGTTCTTTCCTATACCTTATTTCTACCATCTCTTTCTCACCGTTATTTTTCTTGGTTTTTTTGAAATTTTCAAAGGTTTGAAGTTAATCTTGGATGTATATGGCATTATTATCGGCAAAAATCCTTTTTCTTCAAGTGAACGCAGTCTCTTTCCATATTTGTAAAATTCTTCTTCCGTAAATAAAATATCGTGCCTTTTTGCCTTTGCCTCTTCCGAGTGCAGGAGTCTACCTGTCCTTTGGATTTCTTCCCTTAGAGACCCGTAGAGAAAATCAACTTCTATGATGTGTTCCAAGTCTTTGATAGAGATGCCAAGCTCACCAACACTACTTATCACGAATGCTTTATTGTTTTTGATTATTTCTAATCTATTCTTTGTCTCACCACTCACGAAAGGTATTCCGAGGGTTTCTGCAATTTTTCTTCCTATATCAAGTCTCCAAGTAAATATGAGTGTTTTTTTGTTAGCATCAAAAAGTTCGTATGTCTTCTTGAATTTCTCATTGAGGTTTGATAGAACGTGGACATAAATATCGTGATATTCTTTGCCGAGCATTTTCATTATGTCTCTCCAAGCCATTCCGATTGGTATACCAGAAAGAGCCCAAATTAATTCAGTTCGCCCATCGTTTCTATAAGGGCTTGCACTTGCACCAAGCCTGTATTTTGTTCTAAGAGTTGCAAGTTTCGAAAATGTATTTGCTGGTAATGTGTGATTTTCGGAGAAAATTATCAGCCCGTATTCCTTGTCTTTCAAGTTTTCATAATTTTGATAAGAAGAAAGAATCAATTGTTTGTTTTCAATTTCTGCAAGCAATCTCGGAGCGAAATTTGGAAAATATTCTTTTTTCATCTGCTCTAAGATTGTCAGATTTGGTGCGACATACAGATTTGGCAAATTATCTACTTTGATGATGTCTAAAAGATGAGTCGATATGATGTCTTTTCCACCGCCTGTCATATAATGAACTGAGAGACAACCATATTGCATAAATTTTTCTATTGCTTCCTTCTGAAAAGCATATTTTCCTTCAAATTTAATTTTTCCAGAGCTTTGTCGAATGTCTTTCTTATCGACAGGGTGCGGTGCGAATGGCAGAGCCCCCGTTTTTATTATCTCTGCAATTAAATCATACTCGCTACCAACTTTTACTTTCCCAGAACCTTTCGATACTGTGGTGAGATAAGAACCGAACTTTTTTCTTATTTCCTCTTCCTTACCTTCTTCGAAATTTATCGAGCCATCAATCATTGTGATTTTCATAGGGTCTGGTAGCTTCACTTCTTTTCTTATGCTATTTCCACACCAGACGGGTTTACCATTTCTTTCTATCAAAATTAGGTGATTCGGAACTTCGACACAATATACTTTACCATCATAATCCATAATCTTGGGGTGTTTATTTATCAATGGAGACATTCTTTTATATGAAAAATTAACTCTATATAGAGGGTCTTTTCCAAACCCACTTTTACCTATACCTATAGTTGCTGGGATGCCACATTTGAGTGCAACTTCTAAAACATCTTCTGCCAATTTTTTAGATTTTGACAAATAACTTTCTGGTAAACCATTGGAATAAAATGTTCCATCGCCCTTACAAATTGTAAAAAGAAATATTTTAAGTTTATTTGATGGCAGACACTTAATTTCTTTAGGAATGAATTTGTTCCCTGCTTTTCCAAACCTTTCTAAAAATAAGTAAAGTTGTTTCGAGGTGAACATAACGCTTTCTTTAGAAGATGTATCTGGAGAAAATCCAATACTTTTGATTATATCTGCAATTTCTTTTCTGTTTGATTGATTCATATTTCCGATTGAAATACGATAAACAAAATTATTTGTGCCCTTCTTTTTGATTTTTGAAGCACTTCCTTCGGATAAAAACCAACCCATAAATTTAAGAAATAGTTCACTTGAAATCTTATTTACATTTCTTGCTCTGCCTGTTATTGTTGGAATTTCAAAATATTTTTTATTACTACAGCTGTTATTCCATATCAAGTTCCTTTTCAAATGAAACAGGTGTTTCTTTTTATATCTACATTCTTCAAAGAGTTTTTGTGCTTCAATAAAAATAAAGTCTCTTTTTCTTCTTCTTTTAATAAACATTCTGTGATTTGGTGTTACAAGAATATCGTGCGACTGACCTATGAAACTTATCATTTTTCCCTTATAATTATGTTCAATTATTTTTATGGGGTTATGATATTCTAATTCATTCGTTAATGGATTGAGAGTAGCTATTTCATCATCCATTTTCAAATCCCAGAAATGTTTGAATCCGTCTAATGTTAATACTCTTGTTTTTGAATCATAACACTCAGGAATTTCTTTCCATTCTCCGAGCCATTGTGTATAGCGGTTCAACATATAATAATTATATTCACCTTCGGTATGGTCGTAAAATCCTACGGAGAATGGAATAAACTTGGGAACTATAACATACCAAGAATCTCCTTTTGCTGGAACTATCGTATATGGTCTCCGCAAAAATATTTTAAATTTCTCAAAATCTACCTTTTCTGGAATATCCTTCCTTAAAGCATCTGTTTCTTTATTTAGCTTCACTAGGATGCTCTGTAGCTCTGAGACTTCTTTTTTTACGTTTTCGAACTTTTCGATTGCAGTATCTCTCAATTTTTCGATTTGCATCACCTATGTTTTTTTAGACGATTCTTTTTTGATTTTCCATTTCTTTCTTGATTCTTCAATCCACAATATTCGCAGGTCATCAAGTTCCCACTTGCTTAACTCACCAATTTTTTTGTTCCCTATTCTAATGTTTGCAATTTTATTTTTGGATTTTGCAGTAGCAATGTAAACATTTGTCAGGGTTCGTGCCAATTTTTCGTAATAAAATTCTTTCATTATTTCACCTCTTTTGATTTGCTGGCTAGTCTGACAGATGTGGCGAAATGACAATATTCCAATTTCTCGGAGTATGTCGGACATCCGCCATCCCAGCTCACAGCTCATTTCAAGATATATTTGTAATGATGAACTTTTTCCTTCTTATCTTTGCGAAGCCATTGTCGATAAGGAAATGTGCGAGGAATCGGGTTTCTTAATCCTACTCATTTTAATTATTCCAAGAGTATCTGTTTTTACAATAAATTTAGAATTTTTCTTACCATACTTTCTTTTTAGTTCAATTAAATAATTTCTAACTTCATCTATGTTATTAAAAAATTTTCTTGGAAATGATAAATAATTTTTCAAAACACGAATATTTTCTAAAATTTCACATAAATCTGCATAATACTTTTTACTATCTTTTTGCTTTCATTTTTTCACCTTTGCATTAAAAATATACTAACATTCAACTTTATCTTCTCTGTTCTCTTTAATTTATATATGGCTGAAAAGCTTTCGGACGTTTTGGAAAAGGAAGCGAGAAAGGCTTTGGCAAGACGTGACTTTCCTCTGGGAAAGGGAAAAGATACGAAGGCAACTGTCTATGTTCCCTCTACGAGATTTGCAACGCCTGTTGAAAAGAGCGAGTTCAATGAGAGAGTGAAAAGCGTCCAGCGTTTTCTGACTACGACTTTTGGTGGAACCACGAGAATATCTGGTTATGGGACTTATACTTCTGAAGGCGGTCAGTTTATAGGAGAAGGAATTGCTAAGGTCGAAGTATTTTGTGATTATGACACGTGGCTAGAGCACGACCAAGATTTGGAAAGGTGGTTGCGAGATAAGAAGGTTGAATGGAACCAAGAAAGCATTGCTTTCGAGTTCCAATCACCGAAAGACCAGCACGCAACTTTGCATTTTGTCTAACGCAGAATTTTATAAGAAATCCCGTTCCTGATTTTTTTAATTGCCATTTTTGTATGCTTTCTTATTCTCTGCTTCCTTGCAATTTCCTTTGGGATAGTCACAGTCAAAACTCCAGTGTTGTCTTCGTGAACCAAAAGATATTTTCTTGGCTTGTGCGATTTTTTTGGCATCACAAACCAAGCCTCTTTAGTATTTCTCTTGTTTCATCATCAGGATTCTTTGGCGTAAGCAAGAACACATTTTTTCCAAGCCTGAAGAACATCCAGCTTTGAGATGCATCTATGGTGTCGTGCCTGACCAAAGCTTTCAGCAGGGAAAAAACATATTCTGTCGGAGTTTGCTTTAGTTCTGTTATCTGCCTGCTTCCGTTGAACCATTTGTGTTTGAAATCGCTCATTGAATCACATCATCTTCAAGGATTTCTCCTTGTTTAAGATTCCATCCGCAGAAACATCTGGCAAGTCCTTTATGGTCATTGCAGACAATACAAACATCTGCTCCGCAATATTTATTAAATTCATATTGGTGTTGATGATTCTCCATCTTTATCCACCTATATCCAGAGGGACGAAGCCTTCTATCACTCCTAGGAAGTCCGTGGAGTATTGTATCCTCTTTCCTATTGCATTTTCCAGAGTTCCGAATGCGTCCACAAGTGCCCGTGCACCGTATCCGCTTTCGAGATGGACTACTTCTCCGTTGTCGAAATGCACTTGCCATAGACCTGAACAGGGGTGACCGAAAATGTTTGTTATTCTGGCGGTCTTCAACTCAGCACCGCATTTATTGCACTGCTTGTGCTCGTTGCAGGATGTCTTTCTTGACATTTTCAAATTCCTCTCCTTTCTCCAATCTTTGTGACGCTTCGAGAAGAAGCTTGTCCTTCTCGTCAAATTCCGAAGAGTCGGTCTTTCCAGTCAGAGCCGTCAATGCAAATCTTTCCCCGCTTCTATATTTTGCTTTCAAATTATTTATCGAAGCAATCAATCCGAAGAATTTTACAGGGTCTCTGATGTCTTCTTTCCTGACGAAATATTCCACGCCAGCCGAAAAGACATTGCTTGTTCTGGCAACTACTACGGCGAATCTTACTTTTTGATTCCTCAGAGTTTCTTTCAGTTCCGCATCGAACTTTTGGAGCTCTGCTTGGTCTTCGCTATAGGCAAGGGCACAGTCATCGTGCAGTTTCACATACTCCTTGCTTTCCGCTTCGTAATAGCCTCTCCAGCCATCTGTCCGAATGTATTTTACTGTAAATTCTCCCCCAGTTTCGTTGACTGAATGACCGATTACCTGTCTGTCTTCTTCGTTTCCGTCAGGAAACACTGTCGCACAGGGCTCGTTTTCATCGTCAATCTTGCAATTTTCGTGTAGGGGTTTTCCCGCATCTTCTGTTCCTTCGTCTCCGTATGTCAGCTCGTCTTCGCTTTCTATCGCACCCTCGCAGGATGCACAAATTGTTTGTTTTTTCTTTGACATTGTTTTCACCATAAGTATTATTCTTCAAGACCCCATTTTGCTTTTGCCTTTGAAAGCCAGTCTCTCCATTCTTCTTCGCTTATTTTTCTTTGTTTTCTGACTTTCTCATCTGTCGGCAATAATTTTTTTTCCGTGTTTTGTATATGCTGTCTTATTCTTCTTATGCTTTCAAATGACGGCATTTTTTCAAAATCTTCAAAGGGAATGAAGATGTTGATTCCTGCCTTTTCTCGCAAATACTTCCACGTCAACCATTTATCGTCATTTCTGCATCGTTGGTCTGTTCTCAGAAGCTCCATTACACCTATGCGGACTGTATCTTTGCTCATACGATATAAACTCCTTCTGTAATCAGGTCATAGAAATTCTTAAACAATAGGTTCTTGAAATCCTGATAGTCGGTTTTTATGATTAGCTTCCTGACTTCTACTGGAATGTGAAACTGGTCGTTTCCGAATCTGTCTGTCACTCTTGTTGCATTCCTCTTGATTTCTCGGCAACTTGCTATAGCCAGCTTCTTAGTTTCATCTGGTTCGTCAGGAAAATAAAAAATCAGCAAGCCGTCAATCTTTGCAAGGTATTCAAATACTTTGGGTCGTCCCTGCACATACTGCTCGTCTGTTATCAGGTATCTTTCAACTGGAGTATTTTGAATCACTGAGACCTTGCACCTTGCAAGTTTCTTCCCGAAGAAAAATACCTTGAAATCATATCTTACTGGAGAATCTCCTTTTTCTCCTGTCAAGAAATGCGTGTCAATTGGCGTGTTTTCAATGAATGTAAGCTGGGAAAACATATTTTTCAGGATTGGAAGGACTTCCAATTCTTTTTGTCTGTGGCTAATCACATCCTGAAGAAAATGAGTATCAAAACCACAGTTTGTGCACTTGATGCTAACACCACGTTTTGTGAAGACCCAATTTACTTTATTGCTTCCGCATCTCGGACATTTTGCAATCGAATCTACTGGTTCTGTTTGTATAATTTCGTTCTTGTTTTCTTTTTGAGCAATTTCTTTTGTTTCCATATTATTCATCTTTTTTGTTTTTGTATTTTTATATATGCTACAGAATCGTCCGATGGAATCTGTAACTTCGGTCTGTTGTCAAGCGTGCTTATCAGGGTTCTGGCTTCCGACAACTTGTTTTTGTAAATATCGTAGAACTCTACTAATATCTCGCTGGGGTCTTCTTCCCATCCACGCCTGTCTTCAATCCAGACCTCAATTTCTCTTGTTGCAACGGATTGAGAAACAAATTCATCAAACGCTACTGCTCCTATGTGATGCAAATGCTCTCCTGACGATGTTATTTGAAGAATTTTAAATTTTCCCATTCAACCACCGAATAGCACTCCTAGCACGACAGCACTATCGCCCAGAACGTCTCGGAAAAGCATCAGAAACAGGAAGAATGCCACCACATCGAAAGATACTTCCCAGTTTGCGTCTATGTTTCTTCTTCTCCTCATATAAACATACAATCCGAGTATGATAGCCCAAGTAAATACCAGCCAATATATGTTTACGAATTGGAAGCTTTGTATTACTTGTTGTATTGGATTAATTTCCAAATACTTTGTTTTATCCACAATATTTTTTAGTGTGGATGTCAGAAAGATTGTGAGCCACTGTGCAAGGAAATTGCATACCAGCCCCACTGTTACCAATGCATCTTCCCAGATTAATTTGAAGTTCATATCAATCGCCCATTGTCCGCTTCAATTCTTTCAGTATGTTGTTGATTCTTCCAATCTCTTCAAATTCATTGTCGATTTCACAATATTTTGTGAATTTTTCACCCAAGCTTTTTATATCTCCTTTACATTTGAGTTCTCGAAACATTTCCAATCTCTGTTTCAGGAGTATGGTTTCTATCGTTCCTACTTGTGCTGGTGTTAGAGTTGGTTTTATGTCTATTTTTATCATTCAATCATTCCTGCTTTTTACATTTTTTAGATGTTCTTCCTGCTCTCTAATTTCCAAGTATTTTACAAGCTCTTCCTGTTCTCTAAGGTTGAGGTCGTTGACATCGAATGTTTGTATGTGTTCATAGTTAAATTCGATTTTTATTTTCTTTCCAATCAATGTGACTTCTTTAATGTCTTCCTTGATGAATCCTGCTCCGACATTTCTCGACCATCCTTTCTTTTCACGCTGGGAGATGCTTGCCCTGAGTTTTCTCAGCAGTTCTGTTGTATCGCTTTTGAAATTATATGGTGCTGTCATTTTACTCAATCCTCTCCAATATTTTTCTTGTAGTTTCAAGTAACCTCTTAAAAGTATCAGAAACGGCTTGCTGACTCGCCTTCAGTTGTTCGAGCTTCAGTTCAATTGTTTTTGTTTCCAGTTCGTCAAAACTCATTTCTTTCTTGAACTCTAGATTCCCGCAAGTGTCGATGAATCTTACTTTTTCCGTGGTTTTGTCTAAAATTATTTCCATTGAATTGTAAGCTCTGTATCTCAAGAGTATGCTTACTGCTGAACGGTTTTCGTTTGTTTGTCATCCAGAAGTATTTCTTTGTCTTGTGATTCAAAACCGCAAGCATCGGAACTATCATATTTTCACCTTTAAAACTTTATTCAAGTATCTTAAATCTTTCCTCTGCTTCCTTTCCGAGGGTTCGTGATGATTGTTTGGAAAATAACTTTCCAGCAATCCCCTGTATATGTTTTCTGGCAGGACTATCTCCAATATGTCTTCAGATTTTTTGATTAGCCTTCTTATTTTCTTGTAGGATTTCATCTTCCTCTGCCTCGTATTTTTTCAGATTGGAGAGCTTGTTTTCAACATCAGTGAGTATATTTTTTATCTCGTCCTTCACCTTAAACTTGTTTGCAAAGTTCCTGAGCAGTTCCACCTTTTCTTCCAAGCCCCGCTTTTCGCTGGGTCTCAGCGTCCCCTTCTTCCTATCCAGTATGGCTTTCTCTACCTTACCAAGAGCATTCAAAGCCCCTTCAAGCCCTCTTACAATTGCCTGCTCCGCTATAATTTTTTGAACCTCGGAATCTTCCGGATTTAGTCTTATTATCAAAATTCTTTTGCCAATATCCATATTTAATTGAGTTTGATACAAGCTTCTGATTTCTTCCACGGCTTTGTTTACCTTTTCAATATTTTCAGGGAGAATAAGATAAAGGGAATTGCTGTATAGGATTCCGACCTTTTCAACTTCTTTCTGTGCCCTGACTCTCAAAGTTCTTTTCAGCATTTCCTGTTCCAAAGTTTTCTTTTCTTTCGATGAAATTTCCGAGCCTTCTTTCTTCAGTTTTTTTTCTTTCTTTGTGATTTCGTCTAGTATCGATTGATTTTCTGCTGGCAAAGAATACCAGAGTTGTGCTATTGCTTCCATTAAATCACGTTTTTCATTATTTCTTTCAGTCTTGTTATCAGCCTGTCATTGGTCTGCGTAAGAAGCTGATTTTTATGGTAGTCAAATTCTTCCGAGAGACTTTTTAGCTGATTCACATCAGCCCCCTGAAAAACTATGAGTTCAGTGAACTCCCGTTTTATTTCTACCATTCGTCTCAGTGAGATTCTTTGTTCTCTTGTCGGCAGGTTGTGAATCGCTCTCTTAAAATTTGGAGTGGCGTTCATTCTCTCACTGTTTGTTCCCTTTCAGAAAGTGCGAAGAGGGCTGTTTGTATTTCCTCTTCAAATTCCAGCTTTTTGAGCTCTTCTTGCTTCGCATCGCAAAGAACATTTATGTCTTTGTTTTTGTATCCTTTTTCATCAATTGTTATGATGATGTCGAAATATCTTTTTTCATTGGGATGGTCTGGGTCGTTCTCGAAATATGGCTGTGCTTCTTCTGAATGATGTTTGCCTTTAAAAGTAAATGTTGGTCTGAGATAATAAGTTCTTTTATCAGCTAAACTTTTTTTGTTTTGTTTTTTTAGTATGTTTGTGATTTTTGGCACAATTATCTTCCTCAAATTTAATCCGCCAACCGAACGACCTTACATCTGAGTCCGAACATACCCGAAATATAATCTTATTCAAACTCGAAATTGATGGGTCGCCGACTGGCTTTGGAAAAAGTTAAAGAAATTAAATTTTTTATAACGTGAGTCTGACGGGTTTCTTCCTACAACAATCTGCCATAGGTCTGGTTACTACCGCACTCTCCGCTTTACCATTTCAAGGCAGTGGTTTGTAATGTTACACGGAGACGGTATGTTCATCATCTATAATTTTGGCTTGTTGCAGGTTTTACTCCCCGCATTGACTTCTTCCACTGTGTGAGCCACTTAAAACTATTCCAGCTCAATCCAGCCCAGCCAAAAATGTCAATCAATTTCTGTTGACGACCTGCCTTATTCTTGTCGTGCAGGCTCTCGACAAAATGCACACCTCAATTGGCACTACTTTCGTAACGACATCAAACCAAAAAAATGTTAACGCTCTCCGCCGAAGCAATTTTGTTTTGGTGTTGCGTGATGTCACTTGCGACCCAGACCCTCAGGCATTATTTCATCAACGGGAGCTTACGGTTGGCGTTACACTCGCTTGCGGTCATAGACCCCAACCCGCCATTTCGCCCTTGGATTTGTTTTATCACACCGAAAGTATTTACAGACGTAAAAACTTTCTATACTAATTTAGTATATACAAGTATAAATACTTAATGGTATTATTACTATACGGTAGGAGATAATTGGTAATATATAAAGTTACTGATTTTGATATTGTCGCACCGTTCTATTGTTTGTATAAATGCCTAAAGGTTAAATAGCTATATTAGTATATATGACGTATGGAAGGTGTGGAACTTGGATGGCTCGCTGGTATTTTAGACGGGGAAGGTTCAGTTGGTTTTGTAAAATCAAAAGTGCATCCGTATGTGGGCAATGATGGTGTTATTATTGAGAAGACATTTGATGTTTTTCCTTATGTTAATGTATCCAATACATCGCTGGAACTTCTGAACAAATTCAGAGACTTGTGTATAAAACTACTAACTGAAATGATTTCAGGAAATATTAAAGTTGCAAAAATTTCCTGTGTTTTGAGTGAGAACAAAAGGCATAGAAATGCCTATAGATTTACTTTAAACAGACCCGAACACATCAAAATATTTTTAATAAAAGTGCTCCCTCATTTGACTGCTAAAAAAAATGATGCCGTTTATTTATTGAATTTTTTAGACATTAAAAAAGAATATTATTTGAAAAGATACAATTTCTACAAACAGTGGCAAGAAGCGAAAAGAACAGGCATATTGCAGGGTCGCAAAACTTCACGAAATAAAGTTAATTACAGCTGTAAAAAGAAAAGCTTATCTTGATTGAAAGCCAAGATATTTGCACCAAAGAGGTTATGAAATGCAGTTAGATTCGCAAATGGTGTTGGATATGAAGATGACGATAACTAGACGGAACTACTTAAAAGTCATAGAAGACGTGAAAAAGGAACAGGGGATGAAGATTGTTACTGTAAATAATGTTGAAAAAATTCCTCTGGGAATAAGGGCGAGCCTTGCAAAGAACTACAAATTTTATCTGAAGGCTGAAAATTAGAGTCTGAGCTCGGTCACTATTTTATCTTTTGCTTTTCTCAGGGTCTGCGTGGAGATTGACATCCCACGCTCAATCTGCTTCTGCGTCCGGACTTCCCTGCACAATGTTGAGGAAACATATATGAGACCGGCGAGAAAGGATTTCGGAGTTATTCCGCAATTGCTGAGGTTATTGTTTCTTATGAACTTGTCACGGAGCTCCACGACTTTTCCCACACATTTTTCAGAAAGGTCGAAGACCTTGCAGACTTCCCGTATGTTTTTCAGTTGGATTGTTGAGTTCATTTTTCTGCACCGCACTTGGAACAAAAAAATCTTTTTGCCCCCAATTTTATATTACCCTTCTTCTTCATAGGCACGTTGCATCTTCTGCATATCGGATTATAGTTCATCGCTTCACTTTTTCTTGAATATCAAATATAGTGTGATGACCGCAATTACAGCCACTGCTATAGAAATTATCAAAAGCCAAAGATTAATATCTGAGGATGTAACCCATTTTGTGATTTTTTCTATCGGGGTCGGCTCCTGCACTTCTATTGTTCCCTTTTCTGGGGAGAACCTGAAAGTTATGTCGGATTTGGCGGAAATCTGGGGCTTGTTTTTTGCATAGATGTAGACTTCGTATTTATACAAACCGTCTGGAAGATTTTCAGTCGGAATCAGAATCGAACTCACATTCTTTTCGACATTGAGCTCTATCGTATCGGTATAGTCAACAAAAATCCGCAGTTCCGCCAAGTAAGTTATTTTTTGGTTGACAACTATCTCTATCGGATTTTGGAAGCCTTTGTTTTGTATTAAAAACGAGGAATTTATTTGCGTGGTATTTTCAGCTGTCAGCTGGATTGAATTTATCTGAAGCTCTGACAAATCGAATTTTATCGCCTCACCGCCCTGACCGCCAGCACCACCGCCAGTTGGTGCAGTTGTTGTGGTTGAGATTGTAGTTGTGACTGGAATGACAAGTTGCCCAATGGCTGATGCGGATGCGGATGTGATATTATCCGAAGCAGTAAAATTGCATATCCAAATTCCAACATTGCCTGCTATGTTGGTTACGCCGACATAACAAAACTTGCCAAAGGTGTCTATCCATTGTCCAGAACAAATAAATTGTGATGTTGTGAAATTGTAGTTCGGATATGAGGAACTGTGAAGGGTGTCATACATACTCGCATTCAATGCCAGTGTATCATTATTTAAATCTCTTATTGATGCAGTGCAATAAACTACATCGCCTGCTTCAAACGAGTCGTTTATGAATTGCAAGCCAATTATTTCTGGGACTTTGTTGTTAATGTCGATTTTACCTAGGCTGTCCGCATTTTCAGCATAAGCGAGAATTGGCAATAAGGACACAACCAGCAGTATCAGTGCCATCTTCGCAATCTTCATAATATTCATTCTGTTTTCGGGCTAAATAAGTTATATGGTGTTTGTTATGGTAGGAACATCTGGAGTTGGTCGTTTTTTCAATCTGTAAACAATGTAAGCCACTACAGAAATTGCGATTGCCGAGCCCAAAATAATATAGTAAATTGTATAGTCTGGCAATGCTGGCTGGACGGGATACATCGGCTTGTATTTCGGATTATGCGATTCGACTATTTTTATGTTTATCTTCATTCCAGCCACGTCCGTCCTGACAGCATAACCACTGGAAGGATTGTAAAGACCGCAACTGACAAAAAATTCCTCAGTATAATTTCCAATCGGACATTGCGTGATATTTGTTGGTGCCTTTACAGTCCCCCAGACATCCTTCCTGCCACCACTTGTTATACCAGTGCTATTGGTGTATACGAAAACGATGGTTTCTTTCTCGTCAAATTCTATTTCAACACAGGACTTGTGCATGACCTGATAGATGCAAGTCAGGTTTTTTGGGTTGGCTATCGATTGGATTTGGAAAAACATTCTTTCAGATTCTCCAGCTACCAATTCCATATTTTGTGGTAGCACATCTGTCACACCAGCTTTTGCCAGCACAGGAATTAAAAATATTACAGAGAGGCAAATCGCCAATGAAAAAAACAGTCTCTTCATAAAATCTTCTCCGAGGATACGCCAGAATTTATTCTGTGCGAGGAATCGGCTAAGTTAATTACTTTTCCATTCTTTAATTTTTTCCCAAATTTTATAGATTTTGGTGAATCAGATGAAGGGCACCATTCTTTGTGCTCTTTACTTCGCTCAACTTCACAAAACGCACAATTCCAGACCATCTTTTCTTCTTTAGAGATACCCAAAACTTTAGTTTTGTGGTTGTTCATTTTTTAACCTGCCTTACAATTTTCTTTATCAGTATGCATTTTATTATATTTACAAAAGAAGTGTTCTCGATGTTCTTAATGCAAAACTCCGCATAGCTTTCCGCAGTCTTTTCCGACTTGTGCTCTTTCGTCTCTATTTTCCTTATGACATATCTATTGGTTTTTCCGTATCTTTCTGTCAGGAAGAAATGGTCTGATTTCTCATCTCTGATGTCAGAACTCATAATTTATTTTAGTCGCAGGAGAATATAAGGATTTGCTTTTAAGTTTAACTGTAATCCCTGAGCGTTATTATGAATGTTGCGTTGTAAGTTCCTGCTCTCAATGAAGGCGGTGCTATGTGGAAGTAAGTGTTCAATGTGGCATTTGTCGGAGTCGCACAGCTGTAAATATTACAGTTTACCAATCCGATTCCAGTGTGGTCGAACTCTGGGGCACTAGCTGGAGCAAACACAGCCAAGTCTATATAAGGTTGATTGCTTGTATCGACTAATGGGTCTGAGTCATCATCCAACCTGAAATCTGTTCCGTTCAAAGTCCACACATCGCTACCACAGGTCGCCGAAGATTCTGGCGAGCAAGTCGGATTTGTCATATTCCAAGTCAAATTCAATGGGTGGTTTCCAATGTTAACAGCATCGTGGGTAGTCGTGTTCGTGTTCCAAGCATAAAATGTAATTGGAGAACCGCCTATCATCAAAGTCGATGGATAGCTGATAGACCTGAGCGTATTGTATAACCAAGTCCCGTCTTTTTCCGCATCAGTTGTCCTCTCTATGCCAGATTGGCTTGTTGCGTTCAAATGAATCTTATAAACGGCATTGTTTATCCAGAATTGCGGAGTTCCATCTGAGGCAGTTTTGTTTGCAGAGAACACTGCAACGCAAGTTGTTGAAGCTCCAGAAATCGAGTTCACGCTGTATGAAACATTATTTGCAACTTCAGTGCAGGCTTGTCCTGTTGTTGTGTTGTAACAGAAATGTGCAAAGACATTGTGTCCTGACGTGCAGTCCGAATCCGTGTCTTCAAAAGTAACTCTTACAGCGACTGTTGCGTTTGTTCCTTCAACAGGAAGCAGTGAACAAGAACTTGAACAATCTGCATAAACCTCGCCAGCATCGGCTATTTCCAATTTTGTTATGTCTGGCAAATTGTCATAAAGAATCATTGTTGCCGTGTAGTTCGCATTGGTGTTATACCATAAAGTCGGTGTCTTGTCGTCCACGCACCATATTGTCATTGATGCAGTATAGTTAGACCATCCGCCATCGGTCTGCTCTGTTGTATTCCAAGGAATTGTCTTGTCCCAGAAAGTCGCACTACTCACTCCAGTTTTTGCATCAGCTTCAGTTATTATCGCATCAGCAGTTGTAGGATTTCCTGCTATTATATGGCAAGTCACGCTATCAGTGTCTGCATCTGTCCCACCAGTATAGGAAACACTCGGAGTATTGTCATGGGTTTCAGCAGTATCCCAAGCTGATGCCACTGAAGGCACTCTGTTGAAAAGTTTAAAATCACCATCCGCATTTGCAGAGACAGAGTTTGTTGTTCCCTGCTGGTCGTCCGCTGTTACTCTGAAATAATAAGTTTTATTCACCCAAGTATTGGATGCTACTGATGTGCCGAATACCAAATTTGTAGCATTATAAGCAGTTGTTTTTTCTGATGATGCCAAGTTATCATCCATCGTCCTCTCTATACCACCTGATGCTGAATCGCCTATCTGCAAATCATAAACAAGAACATCTGCTGGATAGTGGTCTGCTGTTCCTGCTGTGTCAGCATCAGTGCAGTCTGCCCAATCTATTTTTGCAGGAGAAAGACCAGCCACAGTTGTCTGGTGGGTCTCACCAACACTTGCTCCAAAAGTAAGGGCTGTCACTCCTGCACAACTTGGTTGTGCGTTTACAATAGCAAAAGAGGCATCATAAGCAGTCGAGTTTTCACTTGTCCCTTGTTTGTCCGTTGCGATAACTCTTGTATAATAAGTTACGCTAGCCCCGCTATAAACCAAGCCAGTATCACTGCCAGTCGTAGCATAAGAATCAACACTAAGAGCATTTACATCGCTCATCTTGTTTATTATGTCACAGTTCTCTGCATTTCTGTTGGCAGAAGAAGAAGCCACGCAAAATCTGTAAAAAACGGGGTCTGAGTTAGCATCAGTAGAACCAGTCCAGCTGATGTTGAAGAAATCAGAATAAATCATGTGCGTGTCTGGAGTTGCTGTGTCTGCTACTGTTGCGTCTGAAGTGTCTTGGACTCCCAAAACTGTTGGTGCAGTAGGGGCAGTATTTCCTATGGTTATTTTTCCTGTTGGAGTCTCCGCTTCAGAGGAAATTAGCGGAATTGAATAAATACTTACTAACAATAGCGAAGCGAAAACAATAAAAATTGAAAATTTTGCCAGAGCCTTAGTATTCATATTTAAATTATTGTTTATCTGGGCATATAAAGTTTATTATTCGATTTCACTTCTCAATTCTCATTTCATTTATGCTACGACAGCCGTCAAGCTTATAGTTCCGGTGTAATCCCCAGCAGTAAATCCTGTGGGAACGTTTCCCCTGAAATAAATATACCTCTTTTCTTCTGGATTGAGATTGTTCATTGCTGTTATTTGCACGGCGGAGCCAGTTATTGCAGTGTAAGAACCGCCCTCGGTGTCGCAATAGGTCACGTTTCCTACCTTAATTATATTTCCGTTCAATGTCAAGTCATTACCGCTTATTGTTATGTTGAATTTTGTGTTTCCTGTATTATTTAATGACATAGGATAGGCATCGGTTGAGTGAAGTCCAGTCTGCCCCGCAGTTCCGCTGAAAGTAATGTAGGTTGAATTTATCGTAAGCGATGTCAAGCCGTTGTATGTGAACGTGGCGGATGTAAAATTATTTTCTGCGGTTGTCAAGTTTACTTTTGCCGAGACATTCCAAGTCCCTGTGTTTCTCCAGTATTCCATGTTCCACGCCTGATAGCATTGAATCGTAGACCCTGTTTTTTGAATAGTTCCAGTGTATGATTTGCTGACCGTGGTCGGATAAGTGTCCGTTGAATTAAAAATATAAACCAAACATTTGTCTATCGTTGTTGAATTTGTTATGTTCACAGTCACATTCATGGAAGTCAGTCCGCCTTCTGTCGGTTGGATGACTCCCGAAGGAGCTATTGTGATTGAATCCAAAGTAATGGTTTGTCCAACAACGGCACTGGTTGTTGCGAACTGATATATGGAACTGCCTGTCCACGTTCCTACAGTATTGTTGGTAAAATATTGGTATCTGACAGTGCAACCAATTGATGCTGAAAGAGTTTTACTCACGTTAGCCCACTGATTCAATGTTATTTCAGACCAAGGATTTATTGCAGTCCTCACCGTGGCAAACTTTACGGCGGAGTCGTTTGTAAGTGTTCCTGCACAGTTGTCGAAAGAAAAGATGTAAGAATCGAGACCGACATATTCGGTTGCATAGATTGATATTTTTGCTGGTGCCCCAGCGGTTGTCGTGTTTGTCGTGTTTGATGCGAATGTTGCTGGAGCGGTTGCTTCGAGGGCGAAAAATAAATGTTTTGCATCGGCGGATGTGCACCAAGCACCGAGAGACCACGTGCAATGATATTCGTTGTCAAAAGGTGTGACGTTTTGTTTCGCCCATAATATTCCTGTATTGCCAGTAACGTTCCAATATTTTGAACCACTAGGGTCGGTGTTGTTGAAGACGACCCAGTATCTCGTGCCAGAAGTCAGCGACAAATTCGCTGTGAATCTAGCAAAGATAGTATTTTTCCAATTTTCTCCTTCTGAACTGCCAGTGTATAAACCTTCTTTGTGAGTCGCTATGCCAGATGCCAGAATTGCATTTGGCTTGCAGGCTGGACAAGTCCCAGTGCTACTCCAGATTGATAAAGTATAATTGTGCGGTGGATTGGAACTTACCATAGAAAAATACACCCCATCGACAGTCAGTGATTGGTTTGCGGTAAAAGACTGGCTTGTAGGGGTTCCATCAGAAACTATATCGAAAGTCGTGCCACCGCCCGTTTCATTTCCTTGAAGCCAATAATTGCTTGGATTTTTGTAGATGTAGGTGTTTGAAAAGCCGAGACCAGCATCGTAATAAGCGGTGGGAACATAAGTGTTACCGCTATCGTAAGCCCTGCTAGCGGTTCCGCCGAAACCGCCCGCATAAGTGCTTGTCTTAGATACTCTGAGTTGATAATTGAAGGTGGTGTCGCCAGTGCTGTTGAATCTTATGTAATATACTGTTCCTGCATTGAAGGTGTAGTATGTAGGCAGTTCAACTGGAAACCATCCTTGGAAAGATGGTTCTCCATTATTTACACCGTTCACGAAATTAGAAAAATTCATTGATGTGCTTGCAAGGATTGTTCCAGTGCAGGATGAAGACAAGACATCAACATAAAGCAATCCTGTCGGAAGTGAGGCATTTGCAGTGGTTCCAGACCAGAACCAGATTGTTTTTGCCTGAAAAGTCTGCGAAGGCTGAAAGGACTGACAAGCCCAAGTATCATAACCCGACCATAATTGAAGGTCTAGCCAACCAGCCGAAGAATCCAAGACCACGGCACTTGCTTTGTTTGTGGCATCTATCACAAGGTATGGCGAGCCTCGTTGAGTCCAAACAACTGGATTTGCATTCCAGTTTGTTGTAGTCATTGCGTATTGGTATGAGGGATAACTTGCTTCGTCATAACTTATTGTATATGTTCGACCAGAATTTCCGCCAGTGACGTTGTTTTCATAAAAAACCAGCCAGTAAGCCTGACCAGCCGTCAGGGCTGTTGTGAAATTGCTCATGGCTACCCAAGCATTTGTTGTTCCTATGACGCTTGCATTCTGCTGTGTTTCTACGATTGTCTTGTTCGGAACTCCGTGGTCGTCAGTAACCAGACTCACGTTAAGCCATTGGGGAGTGGAAGTCCTTTTTGCATAAATCTGCAATTTCCAGTTGGTTGGTATAGCAACGTTCGGGACAATCCTGAAGGCAGTTCTTCTTGTGGCATTGTATAATGATGCTGGAGAAGAATAAACGGAAAACGGTGGGGAATATGAGCCAAATCCAATTAGCGAATAATTGTAGTCCAACAAATAATCTGCTTTCGTTGTTTTTGCATTTAAAAATAAGAATGATGCAAGTCCAATTACAACGAAGAAAACTACGGAGCCTACGAGCTTATGATTCATATTTAAATACTTGGCTGTTTGAGATTAAAACCTTTACTCAGCCTAGGATTTGTAAAGCAAGTAACTTCTATTGAAAAAGTCAGTTTTTGGGTTCTGTTAAATTCTTGTTTTTATTCAATGTTTTGTTGTAAAACTTTATACCGATTATCATCAGGGCTGACACCAAGGAAAAAATCACGACTATTGTAAGCAATACGTTTACAGGAACCAGATATTTCACGGCATCTGGATACATCAAAGAGCCTGTGGTTATGGTAGCAATGCAGACATCAAGGACAAGCGAACCATAAGCAAGTCTGTCAATCATTTTTTTCCAGTATTCTGTTTTTATTAATCTTTTCATACTACCATATTCATTTTCTGGCATAATTATATTTTTGTTGAAAAACTAGGGGCGAAACTAAGACTTATTTAACAAAGCTCTCAGCCTATGTAGGACGGTGTGATGTCAAGTTCCTTTTCTATCGCTCGAATTGCGGTCTCAATTTTCGATATTTTCAGTTCCGTTTCAGCCGACATCCGTTTTAGCATTTCGTTCTGCATCTGCATCATAGAGCTTATTTTTTGCATAAAGTCCTCGAAATTCACCCGCTTGAACTCTTCTTCGACCAGTTTTTTCATACCTTGGACTATCTTTGCTAAATCTTCTCCGCTCAATTTTTCAACCGTGTTTTTTTTGAATGGATTAAACATTATCAACACCAAACAGTTTCAACCATTGCGACCTGCGGTAATTCGGACGCTCCTTGGCACATTTGGCACATAGCACGAAAAGGTGCGACCCTTTTCTTATGAACTGTGAATTTTCGATTTTCTTTTTTAGTTTGAAAGTAAACTTGTTGCTTTCATCGTGGATTATTTCTCCCTCGATGCATTTTGTGTCGCAAAGCTTGCAGTTCGTATCGAAGGTCTTCGTGCCGGTCATTATAGAAGAAATTCCTTTTCAGCTTTAAATAGTTTGAAGGGCATCGACTTCATAAAAAATTGCAATTCTCTTACTATTCCGTATAAAACGGGGGATGTTGCCCAAATTATTTAAGGCTTTAGCGACATTGAAAACGTATGGAGCATAGATATTATGGAACATAAAAAAATAAACAAAACACTATTGCTGATAGGATTTCTCCTATTGGCACCAATAGTTACAGCAGTTACAGTGACAACGCTAATCAGCACAGGCACTGTTTCGTGCCCTTCGGGATACGACTACTGCTATTTTGAAGTCTGGAGAAGCAATACAAAGCTGACCAGCATCAAGGTCTATCCGAATCAGGATTTGACCACAAAGCTTGTGGGTTATAAAAAAACAACAACCACAACAACTACGATACCGATAAGCCCGACAACTTTCAACATCATTCCATCAAGTGGAATATCTGCAATACCTGCAAGTTGTCTGGAAGTCACATTGAGTTCTGGAAATGTTATAAACTTTCCAAATCAGCCGAGCAGTTTGCAAAGTGGGACTACGATATATTCTACAAACTATTTCATAGTGAAGAATGTATGCCCTCAGAGAATACAGCTCGTGTTTGCTGTGAATGATTATCCAGCATTGGCTGGGGCATCTCTTTGTCCCAACTCAAATGTTTTGGAAGCCAAAAACATATACTTCAGCCACGACAGCGTGACTTGGTATCAGGCGAAACATTATGACCCATCAAAGGCTTTCGCCCAGAGAGGCAGTTACATAGGGACACTGAATCAGGGAGAAACAAAGGCTTTTGCAATCAAAATCAATGTTCCGATACCTTGCATAGGAACTTGGAACTTGAACAACAACTACAACTACATCTTTGCATTCACAGGGGGCTAGTTCCCCCAGCTTCTTTTTTATATACCGAAACAAAATAATAACTATGGCTCAGAAGATGCAAAACATTCTGAAAGAAAATACTGAGACAGCAACGGAAAAAGAGATGATGAAAAAGGTTTTTACAGAAGTAAAAGAAAGACTGTCGATAGAAGAAGAAGGAGTCGATGTGAAGGAATTGAAAAGAAATATTGACATAGTATTTCTGAATAATTTTCAAGAAAAGTATTTTGAAAATCTAGCAAGAACAAAATATCTTGTGAATAGTTGGGCAAATTTATTCATAAGAACAAATTGTGTTATAAAACTGAAAGGAAAAAAATAACAGCTGTTCGCCTTCGCTCAGTCCGCCAAGATTAGTCTGCTTCTCTTTCGGCTCCTCGGTTTGTTGTGACATACCCACCCATAAATGGTGTGGGCTTCCCGAATTTCTTCGGAGTATGATTTCTCATAGCTGTGCCCCAGCAAGGTTCATTATGTTTATAGAGGCATTGTAGTCTCTGTCCATACGGTTTCCGCATTCGCAGTTTATTTCCCTATTCCATAGTTCCATCTCGTTCTTTTTTCCACAAGCAGAACACTTCTTGCTCGTGTGTCTCGGATTCACGAACACAACTCTTTTGCCTTCATTCTCCGCCTTGTATTGGATATAGCTTGTCAGCAAGGCAAGTTGAGAGTTTCTCATAGATTTGTTCAATTTCTTCCAGTTGGATTGTTCTGTCATCCTCTTGGGTTCAAGCTTCTCCAGACCGAATGTATCGAAATCTTTATGGACTAAGGTGTGCGAAACCTTATGCAGAAAATCTCTTGTCTTCCTGACTTTCTGCCCATACAGTCGGTTTATGATTTTTTGATATTTCTTGTATTGCCTTGAACCTTTCTTGCACTTTGATTGCTTCGATTGAATCTTGGCAATCTCCCTGTCAAAATATCTGGTGTGGTTTTTGTTTTTTATCGAATGACCATCGGAACAATAAACAATATTCTTCAATCCCAAATCCACGCCTAAAATCTTTTTATTGTTTATCTGCGGATTGGTTTGATTTTCGTAGCTCAAGCACAAGAACCATTTGTTGTCAGTAGTCCTTGCGATAGTTCTTGTTTTTATGCTCTCTGGAACAGGTCTGTGCTGAACCATCTTTATTTTTTCCTTTCCAACAACCAGTTTCTTATTGGCAATTCTACAACCAGTGTCTTGAGGGAAGACTAAACCAAAAAAGAATCTTGAGCTTCTGAACTTGGGAAATCCGTATCCTCTGCTGAAAAATGAGTTATAGGTTTCATTCAGCCTTTTCGGAACTTGCTGTAATAATTGAGAATGAATCTGTGCATATTCTGGATTTTCCTTCTTTATTTTAGGAAGTTGGGCTTGGAGTTCAAATCTCTTTATGTTTATTCCCTTCTCTTTGTATGCCTTGATTTTCTGTTCTAAGAACTGGTTGTATAGTCTTGTCAATAGATTAGATTGCTTCCACAACAAACTCTGCTGTTTTCTTGTCGGATAAATCCTGTATTTCATCGTCAGCATCTACATCCCCCTCTGCTCGTCTATGTATTTCTGAATCTGCTTGTCTGAGATATGACCGTGCGTCGAGACGAAATATGAGCGAGTCCAAAGGGTTGGCAATCTGCTCCGCAGTTCTCTGAACTCCTTACGCAGTGTTCTTGACGAGAACCCCTTGATTTGACCTATAAGCTTGTTTGGAGATAATAATGGAGTCGCTCCGATGAAAAGATGCATATGGTCTGGCATAACTACCAGTGAGATTATCTTGCATCCGAGTTCTTCCGATTTCTGTTTTATTAGTTCTTCCAGTCTTGTTTTTACTTTTCCCACCAATACCGCTCTCCTATATTTTGGACACCA
>Ga0315282_10000996_pt1 | contig 54748 bp, 74 predicted proteins | sample YL17G07_20_MG_FD_203693 | JGI IMG/M metagenome (GOLD analysis project Ga0315282, IMG submission 203693) | Sediment microbial communities from Yellowstone Lake, YNP, Wyoming, USA - YL17G07_20 | ecosystem: Environmental > Aquatic > Freshwater > Lake > Sediment | place: USA: Wyoming | collected...
CAATGGTTGCAGGACCTTTGCCACTAAATCTCGCGATTGTTATGGAAAGATTTTCGGCAACAACTCTTGATGTTTGCGAGAGCTTTCTGAAAATCTTTCCATAAGCAAATTCTTTCGATAATTGCCATTATCGCAATTTTTACATAAGGGCAAAACGCACATTGCCATCGCACTGGGCGTGGAGGCTGCCCGCCGGCGTTTCCGGGTGAGCTTTACCCGGGCGGCGGAGCTGGTGCGTACGCTGCTGGAAGCCCGTGATGAACGGTTGCTGGGACGGCTGCACCGGCGATTGGAGAGAGATGACCTGCTGATCGTAGACGAACTGGGATTTGTCCCTTTTGACCGCGCCGGCGGTGAACTGCTCTTTAATCTGCTCTCCGAACGTTACGAGCGGCGCTCGACCATGATCACGACCAACCTGGCCTTCAGTGAATGGGTGCAGGTCTTCGGTGATGCCAAGCTCACTACCGCTCTGCTTGACCGCTTGGGCCATCACTCTCATATCCTGACGACGCGTGGCTCCTCGTACCGGAGCCGTAACAGGGACCTCGAAAAAGCCGCTAGCACCAAGACGAAGGACAGTGAGATAGAGGATAAAACGATGAAAGATTGATTATCAACCAGAAGAACTATTATACTAAACGCCGGAGTGGCTCTATATAAAAACGGCGTTTGGCTCAGTTTTAAACCGTTGCCACCACTTTGGCCACTCCACGGCTGGGCCTTCGAAAAAACGGATATCAGTCACTGGCTGGAAAGGATGCTGGCCTACTTGGCAACTGAACCGAGTATATGGGTCACAGAAATTGTCGGCGGTGTGATACTTGTTATCTTTCTGTCGAATCTTGTTCGGCAGAAAAGGCTAGGAAATTCATTAAAAACGGCCGAGTGGAGTGAAATGATACGCCTATGCAGGGACATGGTTAAGCATGGATCACGCTGGGGGACATAATTCCCTCAGCAGGTCGAATAGTCAGGCGTGGGATGATGAAGCTGCTCGGCACCTGCCTTTGGTTCAATGAAGCCACCAGGGCCTTGCACCTTTGCTGGCATCTTGTTAAAAAGACCGGCAAAATAGAATAGCACCAGCATTACCGTTACCAGCAATAAACCGATGATTAGTCTGCGCTTCTTTGTCTCCACTTTCCTCGGCCAATTCTCTCGACATTTACCAGTTAATCAATTTGAGCTTCTTGGCTTCCAAACCGACGATGAGGAACTATTCCTTTGCAGGTCTCGTTGTTGCACCTCGAAATCCATATACCTTCCGCACCACCTGTAATCACCCCTGCAGTATTGCTGTTGGTTCGCCTCGCTCATTTCGGGGAAGTCGCTATGCTTGTTGCTAACATACGGACATGTCGCCAATAAAGGACAATCTGGCATTCCTTTACCTCGCTCACCACAGGATATGTAACATTATACAATTCCCCGGTATGTAAAACAAGCCGAAACCGTAAATCCCGGTACACTGGATGCCATTCTGTCTGAACCTGGCTTTGATTTTATTCTTAATGCGAGTGGTGCTTCTGACAGCATCATGATAGGCTATCATCAGCTCCCGGAACCGACGGCGTTGACCAACCGGGTGATGAATCTCTTTGATATAACCACCCCGGCCTAATTGTGCTAACTTCAGAGCATCTATAGGGTCATCTTTTTGGTCGGACGAGCCTATCCAATGGTTCCTCTTGGCATCGGTAATCACAAGCTTCTCTCCAAAGCGAACGCAGGTTTCCAGTGCCCAGGCAGCCAGCGTGCCTTCCTCCATATAGATTATTCGCGGTCGCGGCACGGTTCTTACGAACGCCATAAACCCGTTAACACTGGTGGGAACCCTATCGGCTTTAACCAACCGGCCGGCTTCATTGACCACAGCAAACTCCAGGGTAGCGATATGGTCATCCATACCAATATGATTCATTCGGGTACCTCCTCTAAGTAAGATTCCTCTCTAAGAGCTGAGCCTGTAGTGTAGGAGGTTTTTAGGCTGGTTTAGGTTTCCGGAAATAAAGCCAAAGCATTAATGCCAGAGCAATAGCTGAAACAACATAAGTTGGTAGGTAGACTCTATAAAATCTCCTATAGACTATCTCTCCACCGCTGTCCTCTGATTTGAACGTAGGCATGAATCCTAGGTTCTTTGCCGCCGGCTGCCGGCCATTGAACTCCCAGCACTGGCTGTTCATATTCTGGGGAATGGTGAATACAGTGTATTGCATTGATGTTCCTTCCACCTGGTATTTCACTGGGCTCCTTGCTGTAAAATTGAGTTTTTCCATCTGAGCACTGCCATCACCACTCACCCCACTCCCTATAATATACAAGTGCTCCATTACATCCTGGCTCTGACTTAGCTCTAAATACTTCTCCAGGCTATTGATATAAACCACACTATCAACCCCGTAAACTCTCGCCGTGGGGTGCTCATTCTTGAATAGAGTTATTCCCGGCTTCTCCAGCACAACCCTCAAGTCTTCTTGCCTGTAAAGGAAATCATACGATTCGTAGTCTGTCTCGTGCACCAAAATTACGTACTTTACACTAAGCGGCGCCAGCAGTTCACCCAAGTTATCTATAGCGTTCCCCTTGCTCAGCAAAAACTCCACATATTTGCTTACCGGGTTGGTGCTCTGGGAGTAGATACTAGGCATCTCAATGTTATCCCCTTGTATCACTGGCTTATCGAAAAATTGCCGGGCTTGATTCACTATCCTCTTATCCCTATTAGCCACCCAGCTATAGTCCATGTACTGATGCCAGGGCAAAAAGAACAGGTTATAATCATCCTTATCCTGATTGAGATATTCGTTTATTTCATACCATTCCTTTGGATACTCACTTGGTTTCAGTTGCCCATGAAAACCGAACATGGTGAAGGAATATGCTAAGGGCGTGAGCAGTGCTGCTATGACTACCGCCGTCGTACCTATCCTCACCAGTTTTCTTCCTGCTTGCCTCTGCTCCTGGACAAACTCATTTACTCCAAGCCCACCCAAGTAGGCATAAGTGAGGCATAACAGAGCCACAAACTTCTGCGAATCCCTAAAGCCTTGGAACAGCGGCACATACTCACACACTCGTTCGAACAAAGGACGGGTAAGGGGCGAGGCTTCCCCTATTGCCAGGATAAGGCTGATCACCCACACTATAGCAAAAGACATCGTTATCCACCCTCTCCCTTCGTCTCTGCACTTACCCAGAAAGCCAAATACCGTCAGGAACAGTATGAAAGTGAAGAGAATCCACCAAAAAGGTAGTATGTCTGTAGGGTAGATATATCCCCCTCTCCAGAAGCCATACATTGAGGCGATATCAAACATTATGCTTAGGCTAGAAGTAGGCCTAGGAGCAAATAAGAGAAGGTCTGCCTGACCTAGCTGGCTTATGAAGCTTCCTGCTCCGCTCCAAACTGGGACCAGCCAGTATAAGTTTAAGGCGCAGAATAGCCCGGCGCTTATCCCTACGGATTTGCTCACTTTTATAATTTTAGCTGGCTGCTTCCGCTCTCTTATCACCTTTGCCAGAAAGATGACGAAAGAGGCGAGAAAAAGCAGGAAATAACCATGAACCTGCACCATTCCTACCAGTGTGGAGAGCAGTGCCACCTTTATGATGTTCTTTCGCCCCCCATTTTGAAGCAGCTCAATAAACGCCCCGATGGCAAAGGGGGTTATGGCATAAGCAAATAGAACTCCCCACTGTCCGGTAATGAACCTAATATAGGTAAAAGGGTTTATCATGTATAGCAGGCCGGCAAAGTAAGCACCTGCTCCCTTGGATGATAAAAGCTTGTGGGCACCCAAACCAGCAAGGAAAAGGAGCAAGAAGGCCAGCATCTTTTGCAGCAGCCATAAGGGCACGACCTTGTCCGCCTGGTGCATCAGGAAGTAAAAAGGTGCACCACCCGGCACAAGCAGTGACTCATGTAGCCCATAAAACATACTAGGCAGGTCATCGCTGGGAGCAAATGGCATATCAAGGGTAAAGATATTACCGGGGAGAAGAAGAGGTCCCAAAATAGCCAGGGAAAGCAAGCCATACACTAGATACGGAAGCCAGCGCCGTTTTTTGCTCATTTGAATAAGGTAACTTAACCCCTCTTTTCCGCAACCACAACTATTCCTGCCGCCTTATTGTTCTCCAGGGGAAAGACGGCGTATTTTTTATCAATTAATGCGTCTGAAATCTCGGTCCCTAAATTTGCCCCCTTAAATGGTGGCAGGTATTTTCGAAAAAGACCCTCCAAATAATCACCTTTAGGAAGAGATGAAAGCAACCTTGACCCTATTAATTTTAGGCTATTTTCAAACTTGAACATCGAAGTCAGTCTAACATGCCCATAAAGTGCGGTAATTGTGAAATGCTCCTCAATCAAGCCGCAAAGTTCATCTATGGCAAACTCATGAACATGGACGGGGTTTAGTGGTTTTCCTGAGGGTAATTGAAATGAGGCTTTTTTATTCGGAGTGGTGCAAAGGAACAACCCTTTCTGTTTTAACACTCTATTGCATTCAGAAAGATACCTTTTATATTCTGCCACATGCTCTATGGTCTCAATCGAAATTACGACATCAAAGTAATTTTGGGGAAAGGGCAAGCTGGTGGCATCCAAGCGTTCAAAGGATAAACCCTCTCTTTCATAATGCATCTTGGCATATTTTATAGCCTCTTCTGAGATATCCCCTCCAATCACCACCCTGGCGCCTTTATTCTTCAGATAGCTTGACCCATAACCGGTCCCGCAGGCAACATCTAAGACGATTTTATCTTCGACGAAATTCGAGGCAAAAGCCAATTTGTTCCAATATCCCTGGGTGAGCCGATAGGGTGTCTTGTTAGGGACAAGAAACTCTTTCCGCACATATTCAAGCTCTTCCATCTTACCCTTTCTGTGTCAAGCCTTTTTGGCTACGATGTGGATTTTACAACCTAATTGGGTTCTCGTAACACCCGGCATCAGGTCCGTAATCAGAGAATATAATTGTAACATTCGAGTGTGGTACCAATATCTCGAACTCCTGCAGGGATAAATGTTCAGCTCATCAAAACCAGCAGTTTTAAATAAATTCCTCCATTTGCTTAGCGTGTATGATGCTTCCTGTATCTCGTATTTTCCTACCTCTTCGCCAATCTGAATGTTCATGATTCTTCTAATGAGTTGTAATAATTTCGACACCGTCGTTTCACTGATGCCGAAGTAGATGCCGCCGGGCTTCAAGATGCGACGTATTTCAGTTAAGGCTTTTGGTAAATTCGGGATGTGGTGTAATACCGCGCAGCCAAAGACAATATCGAAGTAATCATCGGGGAACGGGCTTGACTGTATATCAACTGCCAAATATCTATCGACTTGGACATTGCACATCTCTGCGACCTCTTTTGCCTGCACAAGGGCAGAAGCTGACACATCAGTCGCTGTTACCCGTGAGAGCGGATAGGATAATTTTATGATGATGGACGCCCAACAAATGCCACCCCCAATCTCCAAAACCGTGCCATCAAAGCTGACCCTATCCATATGGTCTAGGAACTCTTGTATCCAAGCCTCTTTACTTAAAAGAGCTCTCCAGGGAGGGGCATGCTCGCTTCTGCCACTATCTTTGTCATCCCATGCCGCTATATCAGCCAATGTTGCCACACTTTGGATATCAGGCAACAGAATTGGTATGCCGTCCCTGATTTCAAAATGGGACTGGCAATTCTCGCAAAAGTAAGCATCTTGGGTAAAGGTTAACTGGTGTCTACACTTTGGGCAAAGTAGCTCTTCCATTCTCCCTCCAAATTTCATTTGCACCTCAGGGTAAAGGTTATGGTGAGCCAATCACAGTCGCAGGATTTAATGCTATTGGACTCCAAGAGGAATGTTACATCCTGCCCTTTATATCCCTCAATGTCTATAATGCGTGTCGTCCACGCACTCTGATGAATCTCAGCAGATAGTAACTCGGTATACGTGACACCGCCATCGGCGCTTATCTTTATCTTATATATTACACCATCGGTTACTCCTACAGCACCATCAGCAAGCCCATAGCTGGTCTCAAGCTTGGTATAGGGATTATCGGGCAGGGTGAATTTGATGTAACTAGAACCACCGGGTTTATAAAGGTCGGAATGAAATTGAAGCTGATCAGACCTTGCCTCCGTGCCGACTTTTACGCCGAAGCGGTCTGTGGGAGTGATAACGGTCCCTCCCCTATCATCCATCCAACTTTTGTTTTCTTCTGAGAAATACAACTCTGTGCTATCCATATAAGCATTTATATCACCTATATGGTCGCAGAGATTCCAGATGACAGGCTGCCATGAATATACTCTGATTATGCCAATTTCGAGTCCGCCACCGAAGCTCTCCTCCAAATAGTAGTGGCGCTTAAAGGCCTCATCAAGCTGTGGATACTTTAGAAATATAGCCCGCGTTAGCCAATCCCAAGTGAGAAGCTTGATCTCCCCTGATTCCATCCCCTGTTTAATATCTCCGATGCTGGGCACAATGTTATAGGGGTCATAAGGGAATGGCTCTTCACAGCCGATATCCGTCAAGAAAAGCCATGGGTTATCGTAGTTACCGAACATCTTTCTGTTTGCTGCTACATTTATCAATGCTATAGTGGTAAATACTTCATCATCTGTTTCACTATGCTCTCTAATAAATTGGGCGGCGCGATTGATGGAGCTCGGTGCATAGGGACGGTCTGGGAAGTTGGTCAATTTATCACTAAGCATAATTCCAGAGAGACCGGCGGAAAGCACAATGAAGGCAATGAGAAGCATTACCAGCCCATAATAATATGAATTCCTCTGACCTCCAAAGTTCAGCCTTCCTTCCAGTAATTCTACAATCACAAAGCCAGCCATTATAGCCAGGATAGGACCAAATGGGAGGAAGTAGGCAACGTGCCAATATTCGTCTACAGCGTGCGAGACTAATAGAGTCACGACACACCAGATTACTATAATAAATAGGAACCGGTGCCGCTCCTTTAAGCCACTGCTTGATGAGAGCGTGGCAAAGAGGGGGACGGCTAAAGCTGTGCCAAGAACTAATAGATAAATAAAGCCTATTCTGGGATAATCATCAGGATATGTCCCGAAGCCACATAGGGGAAGAGATTTTCCCCATATTACCACAGCAAATAAGGCAACACCAGTAAGCGAAATGATTAAGTGCGAGATAAGGGAGGTGCTTTTCTTGAAGAAATCTCGGATTGCCCAGGCGAAGAAAATAAAAGCCGGGATAATGATGAATAGGTGCTCCTTGACAACAGTATATATTACCTTGCCCTTAATTTCATTTGAGAAGAGGAAATCAAAGAACGGATTTTTTCCCGCGGCGACGACAGAGCTCCCGCCACCAGATATGTAAATGTAGCGGAGCCATTCAAAACTTGAATTGAAAGCCAGATAGAGACCAAAGGGAACAGCGAACAACGCTACACCCAGTACAAACCAGGCAGTATAACGACCCCAAAGTTTAAGTGATGGCTTAAACGCACTTTCCTTCAGATAGCACACGATGAAAAAGAGCACAGGAACAGCGATGAGGAATACCGTATCACGGATACCGGTCCAGATGGCGATGCCAAGGACAAAGCCACCAAGGATGCCCCACCTCGGTTTATGCTCCCTTAGGCATTTCTGAATCAGGTAGACCATGAGGACTATCAGAAGCACAAGGAGCGACCTATGCTCTATTGATAACATCCAGAAGATACCGGGTGGCGATAACGCAAAGATGAGGGCAGCGACTAATCCAACTTTTTTATTGACCAAGTCTCGACCGATAAGGTAAAGGAGGGGAATAATAATTGCCCCGCACACAAGCGAGAGCATCCTCCCGCTGAGCAGGGTGAATCCGAACAGCTTTCCCCAAAGGGCCAAAACATAAAGATAGGGGGGCGCTACTGCCAAGAAGTCGCGTTGAGGTATTTCCCCAACGGAAACACGATACGCTTGAGACATATATATTCCGGCATCAAATGTGACAAAGCTTTTGTAAGCAGCAAATACCCTCAGGACGACACCGATGGAGATAACAAGGAATAGCAATAAGAGGTGTTTATTTCGGAATAGCCAACTTGTAAATTTTTTCATTCTTCTGCCTGACTGGCTTGATTCGACTTCGCCCATTACTGTGAAACCTTTTGACTTATGAGTAATCATTCCTTTCTGCGAGAGTGAAGCCTAATCAATTTATTGGCCTGTGTAAGCATTTGGTAAAGTGGCTCGCGACCGTGAGAACCCATTGCCTGAATAATTTTCTCGTCGGGAATCATTCGAGTGGATTGAATCTTGTGCCTTTCTCTTAAGGTATCAGGGAGATTGGCAATGTTCCACAGGACAGCCTTCAAGGTAGCCCAAGCCGCAAGCGGCATTCGAAACCAAAAGAGGTATCCCAACATTCTAACTACAATAGTGTATAGAATGTAATTAGGCAGAGCCTTGATCAATGACTTAGCTGAATAATTCTTGAGCATTGAGCGGAGGAAATTCCTGGGTCCCCAGTAAGCCTTGGCCGCAATACGAGGTCCCCAGCTGCCTGAAAGGTAATGAAGGACAACGGCAGATGGGACGTAGGAAATGCTATAGCCTCTAAGCCTCAACCTCCAGCAGAGGTCTAAGTCTTCATAAGCGGCAAACATTGCAGAATCAAACCCCCCAACCTCAGTAAATGCATCACGGCGAACTAGAGCAGCCCCCGCACAGACATTAAAGGGTTCTACTCGAGGGCTATCATACTGACCATTATCTTCCTCATCTAAACCTATAGGAAAGCCCCTGGTCCACCAATAGCACCGTCCGCCGATGGAGTCAATTAACTTTGGGTTCTCCATAGACAACATTTTGCAGGCAATAGCGGCAACCTTGTTATCTTCCTGCATAGCATTTACCATGACACTGACCCAGTTCGAGTCTATTATCTGCGTATCGTTATTAAGCAACAGAATGTAGTCAGCATCCACCATTTGTATTGCTCGGTTGTATCCCTCCGCAAATCCGTAGTTTCTGTCATGTTGAATGATACTCACATTAGGGAATTCTTGCCGGACAAGTTCCAATGAGCCGTCATTGCTCGCATTATCCACTAAGCATATCTCGGTATTTTCATAGCTGGTCTTGGCCAAACTGCGAAAGCACTGTTCTAGCCATTTCTTACCGTTATAATTTATGACCATAATAGTGACTTTGGGAACTACGTTGGTTGACTTCATCGTAGCGAGTCCTCTGAGAAATTCTTAAACTTGCGTTTTAGGAGAGAATCAATTGCAGGATGTGTTATTTTTCGTAGACCAAGGGCTAACTCTAAGCTACCTCGGAACATCATTCTTTGTATTTCCTTATCGGAAACCCTCCTCAAGGCGTTGATTTCCTTCCTTTTCTTAATGCTTCCCCTCAGATTGATAAGGTTCCACCATATGGCCCTTACTGTTACCAAAGCTAGTTTCACTTCACGTCTTACGAGAGTCAGATAAATTACTTTTAGCAGTTTGATTAAAAGTAGGGCAGGCACCAGTTTTACCAGCGTTGCTGCTTGGTAGTTCTTAATGAAGTTAGCAACTTGATGGCTCTCAGCCATATAAATAAGGTGATCAGAAAGTCCTATCGAGCTGAGCCAGTGATGGTAAGCAATAGCCTGAGGCACGTAGATTACTCTATATCCAGCGACTCGAGCACGCCATGACCAATCGACGTCATCAGCAGTAGCAAAATACCTCTTATCAAATCCTCCTATCCTGAGCCACACACTTTTCTTAAGCAGAAAAACAGCGCCGACGCCGTAAAACACCTCTTCAACCCTATCATATTGCCCTTTATCTATTTCACCATTGCCTCTATTCCAGGCAACCCCAAACATATCCATCATGCCCCCAGCAGCATTTATTCGTTTCCTATTACTATAGAGGAGTAGTTTAGGAACAACAGCTGCCACTTCATCATTGGCAATATATGACATAAGGTGCCTGAGCCAGTCTCTGTCGACAACGATGTCATTATTGATGAGCGCCAAATATTCATCTTCCATTTTACCAACTATGAGGTTATAGGCAACAAATCCGTAATTTCTATTGAGCTTTACAATCTGGATGCTGGGGAAATTTGCTTCTACTAACTCCACGCTGCCATCGGTGGAAGCGTTATCGACGAGGATGATTCTAAAATTGGGATAATCGGTCTGTTCAAGAGAGTGTAGACACTCTATGAGCTTTGACTTATTGTTATAGCCCAATACCAAAATTGTGACCGAGGGCTCAAGCATCACTTTCTCCATCGTCTAGATACCCCAACTTTTACCCTAACCAGATACAAACGAAATAGCAGCTTTAGATATCTTATATACTCTACCCACCCTAGTTTGCTCACCCCGTGGTCTCTCTTACCAAAGGTGTAGGGCACCTCCACGACCTTCTCATGGTTTGCCCTAGCAAGGATCTCCAGCAATATCTTATACCCCGTAGGGGCAAATCTTACACTGTCGACGACCATCCTAGTCAGGCAAAAGCAGCCACTCATAGGGTCTTTCACCTTAGTAAGAGGTCTTGACAAGAGTGTTGCCACTCTGGACACAACTCTTCGTGGGAAGGCCCAGCCCTGTACCCCTCCTCCAGCGGCATACCTACTAGCGATGGCGATGTCACTACCCTCTTCAACCTTAAGGACTAAATCAGCCATGACCTCAGGGGGATGCTGGAGGTCAGCATCTATCACTCCTAGAATATTCCCACTAGCACTTTTGAACCCTTCAACTATTGCTGAGCCTAATCCCAGTTTTCCCTGCCGTATGATGACTCTCACCGGATATTCCTTTGCCAGCTCCATGGCTTCCGCTGCAGTGCCATCGGGACTATTATCATCTACCACTACTATCTCCCAATCCCTCCCCTTAAGGATATCTGCCAGCCTTTCCACTAAAGGGTTCAAGTTCTGCCTCTCATTATACGTAGGCACAATTACTGATAGCATTTCTCTTTCTCATCTATGCCAGCACTAAATAATACTGAATCCAAAGGCTATTCATCGCCTGTCCATACTGCATTATCTAGAGTTATTATATGAAACTGCTCTCTTGGTGACAGAGCATTATAGATCGATCAGTCGATAAGGCGGAAATATCAAGCGAAGTTGTCCCCTCTAGGACAAGCTCAGCTACTACTTTCCCCACAGTGGGTGAGTGCATGAATCCATGACCACTAAAACCACAGGCAAGATATAGCCCTTCCATGCCCGGAACATCTCCAATTATCGCCGAGCAATCTGGTGTATCCTCATGCAGCCCCGCTTGGGCGCGCATAATGCCAGTATCGACGAGCAGGGGGAGTCGTCTGGAGGCTACCTCACCGATTTTGGAGAGAAAGCCCCAGTCCACCGTAGTATCAAAGCTCTCTACCTCATCCAGATTGCGCATACCGAAGATTAAACTAACACCTTCCCGGCGGAACCAGAAGCCGGTATGGAAATCAACAACCATCGGAGCATCCTTTCGTACCTCACCCATAGGTTCAGTAACGAAAACATGTCGTCGGTGAGGGAAAACAGGAATGTCCAAACCTACCATCCTACCGACTTTAGATGTATACGCACCAGCCGCAATGACCACCATCGGTGTCTCAATTTCACCCCCGTTTGTCAATACACTACTTACCTTGCCGCTGGCTATCTTAATACCGGTAACTTCTGTTCTCTCATAAATCTTAACACCAAGTTTTCTAGCGGCTGAGGCAAAACCATTCACTACCGAATACGGATCGGCAAAACCATCCGTGGGGCAGAAAGTAGCCGTCGTAACATCAGCGATACCTAATTGCGGTACCATTTCCTTGGCTTCCTGGGAAGACAAGAGGTAGACCTCAAGCCCCAATTTTTTCTGTAAAGCTACATTCTGCCGAAAAAGCTCTCTCTCCTCATCATTACTGGCAATCATAAGATAACCTTGCTGGCGAAAATCAGCTGGATAGCCGGTCTCTTCCTCAAAATTTTGAAAAAAGCGGACACTCTCCATCGAGAGCTTAATATTCACTTCGGTAGAGAACTGTTGCCTGATGCCACCGGCACATTTACTGGTGGAACCGGAGCCAATGGTATCTTTTTCCAGAACAACAACGTCCTTACAGCCTCGCTTCGCCAGATGGTAAGCGATGCTGCAACCAATGACACCACCACCTATGATGACTACTTCGGCAGTCTTCATGGCTATTTAGCCTTGTTTTAAAGACCAATCGTACGGGATATTGTTATCGAACGGGTCTATCCGGTACTCATCAGTATCATCACGACTGAACGGAACCGTTGGGAAATTAATAAGGTAGCTCGGGTCCGGACCGTAAGGCTTCTGCCCGTGCCATACACCGGGCGGAATAGTAATAAGAACATGATTATGCTCACCTAGGAAGAATTCGTTAATGACCCCACGGGTCGGCGAGCCTTCTCTGTCATCATAGAGTACCATCTTTGACATACCCTTGATAACTACGATGTAGTCAGTCTGCTTCTTGTGGTAATGCCAGGCTTTCACCACACCCGGATAGCAGATGGAGACATATGCTTGTCCAAAGCCCTTATAGATAGGGTCATCTGAGCGGAGGAGTTCCATTAACCCGCCCCGTTCATCACAATGCATGGTGAGTTGTTTAACCTCTACTCCGTCAATGCGTGGGACTTTATCGTATTTCTTTCGCTCTCCCTCCTGTTTTGTTGCCCGCTTTGCTGTTGCCATGAGTTGTCTTTCCTCCTTCCAATTTACCTTAGCCGGTAGCAAGATGCCCTTTTAACTTCATGTAAGAGAGCAGAGCTTCCTGCCATGGCTTCATATCATTAATGCCCAATAATCTAAGTTGACAATTATCAAGTACTGAGAAACATGGTCTTCTGGCTTTCACTGCATGGTATTGTTCCGAAGTTATTGGAGTAACCGGGACCTTGCTCCCCGCCAACCTGAGGATCTCTCGACTGAATTCATACCAGGAGCAACTACCTTGATTGGTTATGTGATAGATACCGTAATAGTCCGTCGAAATTATCTGCCCAATCTTCCTGGCGGCATCGGGGCAATATGTCGGAGAAAATATCTGATCTGTTACCACTCTGAGTTCGCTCCGTTCTTTGCTCAGCCTCAGTATGGTTTCCACAAAATTCGTACCTTTTCCGCTACGTCCCAGAAGTCCAAAAAGCCCTGAGACTCTGACGATAAAGTGCCTCGGGCAGAAGGTTTGCACGAATTTCTCCGCAGCCACCTTAGCCCTGCCGACTACATTGATCGGTGAGGTCGGATCAAATTCAGTATAAGGAATCCTTCGGTTCTCGTCACCACCAAAAACATAATCAGAGCTAATTTGAACGAGCCTGATTTTTTCTTCGCCAGCTACTACGGCCAAATTTCTAGCACCCAACGCGTTGACTAGAAAGGCCTTATCAGGATTCTCTTCACACTGGTCAGGCTGATGAAAGGCGGCGGTATTGATCACTGCATCAGGCTTGAATTTACTAAAAGCTACTCTAATCGAACCTATGTCCGCTACCTCAATATCTGAGTGCAGCATGGGTATAAGTTCATACGAGCTAAGTTCGCGAGTGAGGTCGCTACCTAGCTGACCACCGGCACCAATTATCATTACTTTCATTCCCAATAGTTGCTCCCATCCCCGAGACATATCTTTCTGTGATTGCCGTTCAGTTTTTCATCACAGTATTTGCCCGGTCTTTTTTATTCTCTCCTCCACACCTGCCAGTAATCTCATCCAAGGCAAGTTGTAGTAAATCGGATGGTCAAAGTCACGATACTGACCACTATTGAGTACTTGGAAGATTTCCCTGACGCCTTCCTCAATAGTGATGCTTGGAGTAAAGCCGACCACCCCCGTCATCTTCTGGTTGGAAATCTGGTAGCTTCTCTTGTCCTTCTCGCTTCTGTCCACATGTAAGTCAACATTAACACCCAATTCCGACAGGGTTTTTTGTACTCTCTGTGCTAGGTCTATAATCTGTATATTTGCATGTACGACATTGAATACCTGACCCCTCACCTTGTTCGCCTCCGCTTCAATACAGCGAATATGAGCCTCGGCAATATCCTTAACATGCACATGTGGACGCCAGGCTTCTCCGCCGTAAAGTACATTCAGTTTACCTTCCTTAAAAGCCTGCATCACAAAAGCATTAACTACCAAATCCCAGCGCATCCGAGGCGAGAACCCAAATACAGTTCCTTGGCGCAAAATAACCGGACAAAAATCTTTACCCGCCATTTTTTGCAGGACTTGTTCTGCCTGTAATTTGCTCTTATCGTAATCACCCTGAGGATTTGTAGGAGAGGTCTCATCCGCGATGCCATCAACGAAAAATCCGTAAACAACGCACCCTGAAGCAAAAGTAAAACGGGTGACGCCTTTCTTTTTACAGGCACGGGCAACATTAATTGTCCCTTCGTAGTTAATCGAATAGTTGGTGGTAGGGTAGAAAACCGCCGTGGGGTCATTACTCAGGGAGCCAAGATGAATTACCGCATCAATACCGTTAAGCACGCTGGCGTCAAAATTTCTGACATCACCCGGCACTAGCTCTATATCACGGCGAACACTTCTTAACGACTCTTCGCCAAAATAGAGCTTATCGTAAACACGTACCTGATAACCACGTTGCAGTAGTATTGGCACTAACACACTACCTATATAACCACATCCCCCCGTTACCAGAACTTTTGTTGACATATCTTCTCTCCTTCGCTAATGTTTAAAAACTTAAAATCGAACTATCTCCCAAGAATACCTTTACCGCTTTATCTGCCGACCCAGCCATCATCTCTACTCGCTCACCAATAAAACTGCTGGTAAGGTGATGAATTTTAGAAAGGCGGCAGTTTCCCTGAATTACCGAATTCTCAATAGTACACTCTTCGATAATGGTCTGCGGTCCGATGCTCGCAAAAGGACCAATCGAAGAGTTCTTAATCAGACAATTTGCGGCAATAGAGACTGGTCCACTGATAAGGCTGTTCTCAATGACCGCCTCCTCCATGATTTCCACCTTGCCTTTAATTTCAGAGCCGAAGTTTATTTGACCACGAATATCCGGTCTCATGAATTCTTCGAGTACAGAGCGGTTTGCCTGTAACAAATCATCCTTACTCCCTGTATCTAGCCACCAGCCATCGAAGATGTATCCACGCACCTCTCTCTTCATGTCAATGAGCTTTTGGATAGCATCGGTCATTTCTAGTTCACCTCGCGGTGACGGCTTGATGGACTCTATTGCCTCGTGTATTACCGGAGAAAATAAGTACATACCAGCCAGAGCCAGATTGCTGGCAGGCTGCTTGGGCTTTTCTTGTACCTGTGCTATTCTTCCCCCGGAAGTGAGTGTCGCTATGCCAAAATGGGACGGTTTATCTACCGCCTTAAGTAACGGCAAAGCATCAATCTTTTGACCCTGAAACTTTGCCAGATAATCGCTGATGCTGATTTTATAGATGTTATCGCCGAGAACCATTAGAAAAGGTGAGTCAACCAGAAAGTCCCGGGCGGTTCTTACTGCGTCAGCCAGTCCCGCTGGTTTGGCCTGAACGATATAGGTAATTTGCGTTTCCCAGCGGGAACCATCGCCGAGGGCTTCTCTTACACGCTCGCCCCACATAGGAGAAACGACAACGCCCGTGGACTTGATGCGAGCTTCCTTAATTATATTCATTATATAAAATAAAATGGGGCGGTTACCCACCAGCAGTAGCTGTTTGGTAGTAGTGTTGGTCAATGGCCTTAGCCGTGTTCCAGTCCCACCAGAAAGCACTAGCGCCTTCATTCAGAATTCACCTCTATTCTTTGGCGTACTCCGAGAGAGATTAGATGAGTCAAAATCATTTGAGCATCTTCAACCTGGCGGTAGTCTCGGGCTGAAAAAATGATTGCTTTATCAGCTAGCGTACTTAATTTGCCACCCCCAAAGCCACAAATACCAACGGTCATTGCACCTTTCGCTTTGGCATATCCGATGGCTTCAAGAACATTGGGCGAATTGCCGGAGGCACTGATACCAATGACGACATCGCCTTTGTTCAGCAAATTTATCAGTTGTTCTTTGAAGACTGAAGAGTAGCTAATGTCATTAGCAATAGCCGTCATCAGGGCTATATTGTCTGTAAGACTGATGGCAGATAGGCGTTCTTTTCCATCTACAATTGTGCCCTTAGCTAGATCGCAGGCGAAGTGGGTGGCGGTAGTGGCACTACCACCATTGCCAAAGACGAAGACATGCCTGTGTTGTTTATAGGCATCGAAAATAGCCTCGACCACAGTCTCAACCTCAGTTTTATTAATCTCACTGAGACATCTTCTTATTCCAGTAACATAGTCTTCAACAAAGTCCGACATCGCTTTCCTTTAACTAGCAGAAAGAATGCTGGTGCCCTGGGATTCAAAAGAGAACTCGACCTCTTTTAATTTACGCAGGGCTTCCCTTACCTTCGGTTGTTTATCCCTTTCACAGTAAATTAGAAGGAAGCCCCCACCCCCAGCGCCGGCTATTTTACCCCCAATGGCGCCGGCAGTAAGAGCCTCTTCATAATAGCCATCAATCCTCTCATTGGTTATGCCTTCTACCAGCCTTCTTTTGCATGACCACTCCTGATGTAGCAGTTCTCCGAATTGTCTGAGGTCTGTACCTTGGGTTAAGACCTTTCTCATCTCGAGGGCAATCTCCTTCATTTCATTGAGGAGTTCGAATTTGCGGGCATCCTTCGTTTCTTTGTGCTGTATGGCTAATATAGATGCAGCCTCTCTAGCCTGACCGGTATAAAATAACATGAGGTTATCTTTGAGTTCTCGTTTTACACTGTTAGAACAAATAACCGGTTCAATAAAGACCGATTCATCTGGATTAAATTTAATGCATTGTAATCCGCCATAGGCAGCTAGATACTGATCTTGCTTACCGATCGGCGCTCCAAGTAAATCAATCTCTAGAGTACAGGCCTCTTTAGCTAACTGCTCTTTCGAGAGAAACATTGACTTGTAAGCATAAAGCGCGTTTAGTAGCCCTACGGTAAAGCTCCCAGAAGAACCAAGGCCAGTTCCAGGCGGGGCATCGGAAATTGAAGTCACATCTATATTATTGACAAAGCCCGCAAGGCTAAGGGCTTTCCTAACGATAGCGTGTTCAACTTGATTGGTAGACCTAACAATTTCTGTTTTCCAGTAGCTAACTCTAACTGTCTCATCTATGGGACGGTTAACAGCGACGTATACATACTTGTTTATGGTTGCACCCAATATTACCCCAGGGGTGACTTCATAGAAGGGCCTTAAGTCGGTTCCACCACCAGCAAAGCTTATCCTTAAAGGTGTGCGTGAGATGATCATGGTTAGAACCTCCCCGATTCTTGCTCAACTATCCACCTTGCCGCTGATTCCAGGTCCCGAGCAATATAATCAGGTAAGATATCACAATCCTTTAGCTCACCTTGACCGCGGCTGTTTTCTATCATGACCGATTTGCAGTTTATATTCTTCGCCAACTGTACATCCATTAATCTATCGCCGATAACGTAGGACCGTTGGCAATCAACTCGTAAATCCCTTATGCCTTGGTAAGCTAGTTTCGGTTTTGGCTTTCGACAAGCACAACCCTCATCAGGATGGTGCGGGCAATAATAAATGGCATCAATGTGAGCACCATATCTAGCTAAGTCACTTATCATTTTCTGATGGATTTTGTCAAGCATTTCCTCTGTGAAGTAGCCCCGGGCGATTCCCGACTGGTTAGTAACTACTATCACCTTGAACCCCGCCTTATTCAGCAACCTAATTCCCCCCCCTACGGTGGGTAACAACTCTAGATCCTCAGGACGCCTACAGTAGTGAACATCCCTAGCTATTGTCCCGTCTCTATCCAAGAAGATGGCCCTGTTCATGAAGTTCTTTGCCAATGTTATTCATACCCTTTGCCACTTGTTAGTCCCAGCGCCTTACGTCTCTGGCGAAGGTAAAAGGGAAGCATAGCAACTATAGATAAGATGCCACAAATAAGCATAATGTCAACTAGTTGGTCAATGGTGGAATGAAATATCGCTATCAAGATAAGCTGGAGGATCGTTACCCCTAAAAGAGAATAGGCTACCTTTGTCTGGTTCAAGGATAGAAAGTAGTTCAACAGTAGGAACGAAAAGGCAAAGAGGGCCATAGCTAGTCCATATGCGAAGAGATAAGGTGCTATCAGAGGATACTTCCCAGCAAACAGAAATTGGATGACCATCTGGGGAAATAGCCCATAGACCAGCACCACGCTGCTGGCAATCAACATTACGAGCACCATTGCCTTTAGAAACAGCCCTCGGTGGTCACCTCCGCTTTCAAAGAACGCTGATGTTTTAGGGAACATAGCGGCAGCCACCCCCGCAGGAGCGTAAAAGGCTATCCGACCCAGAACTGAAATGGCAGAGTAGTTACCAGCATCGGTAGCATTGAGGTAATGTCTAGCTAAGATGGTATCTACATTGGTGAGCACACTGAAAAAGAAAATGGCTACCAAGGTGAGCCCAACATAAGAGCGGAGACCGGTGACTGCTACTCGCTCATTTCCGGCATGCGATAGATTGCGGAGAAGGGGAAAAGCGACTAGGAGAACAAGAGCAAAGGAAATGGGTATGGAAGCCAGACCACCATAGATTCCTAATCCCAAATAAACGAGAAGGACACCAAACCCTAGTCTAAGAAGACCTACGAGTGTCTGGCTGAAGCCGAGAGAGAAAAATCTCTGCAAACCTTGCATAACCCCCAAGCTCACTGAGAGAGCAAGGACAACCAGCATAGTAGAAAATACGATAACAGGATAGAGCAAGTTATTTAAATTGAGAAACCCTGAAATCAAAGGGCTAAAAGCAGCAAGCACAACAAAAGCGACTATACTAACAAGTAAAGTTCTCTTGAGAAAGAAGTGCCATAGGTAGTTGATGCCACCCACCCTGCCCTCCACCTTGAGTTTAGAGGTGATTTTGGCTACTGCCAACGTGATAGCCTGAGAGAAAACCAGTAAGATCACAACCAAGGAAGTGAGGCTGAACAGGACACCGTACTCCTGTGCAGGCAATAACATACCCATAACTAGTTGGTAAAGATAGTTGAACAGACCGCCTAATGCACCAAAGGCTACCATCGTAAGACCATGCCTCGTCATATTGTCAGCCGTTCTGCCTTGCTTGATAAAGTTAAAGTTCAACTTGTTCACCACTCTATATTGCCCACCTGTTTTGCCTTCTCCAAACGGTTCATTCCCAATCGTACCACGAACTTGAATGGGTCTTCTCCCCAACCCCGCATACTATTTTACATCCGACTTCCCGACATGCCTCAATTTCCCTCTCCGGAATATTCCTTTGGTTCCGATCACCACCCTTGGCAAATATATGCGGCTTTATCATTTTTATTGTCTCTGCCACACTCGTATCCCTATCGATACATTCCGCTACCTCGTCAGCAGGTTTCAAAGCCGAAATAATTGCCTTCCTATCTGCGAATGGATACCGAATTCTTCCCTCTAGTCTCGTTCCTTTCCTCTTTGCCAGCAGTTGGTCGTCCCTATTTAGAATGACTATCAATTTGTTGCCTAATTCCTTCGCCTTATACAAATATTCTAAATGCCCAGGCGTAGGTGGATCAAAATAGCCGGATACTGCCACAATCGTGGGGGCCGAAATTTTCTCGTCTTTCACCATTTTTCTATCACGTACCTTTGCACATCAGCTCGCCTGCTGGTTTCATGCGTTTCCGATATCGATATCTTCTTCCTTAAAAAGTCTTTCCAGTTCCCTGCGAGCTAAGCGGAAAAGTCTTTTACCACCTTGTCTCTCCCAGCGCTGAATCGTAGACAGACTTACCCCCACCTCACGCGCAAGGTCCTCCTGCGACCAACCCTTCTTTTGGCGAAGCTCTCTCAGCTTCTCCTGCAACCTATACATCGCCCCCCCCCCCAACTGATGAGTTAATTAACGCTCCACCTATCATAGTGCTGCTAGTATTACACAAATCGGTTTCAAAAGTCAAGTCATTCTCCACTAAAAGTCGCTAAAAGGACAAATGGCGTGACCGCGCTTGAACTTGCACTAGCTCCTTCAACTGACAAGTAGACATTCGGTGAAAACGGCATAATAAAAGGGAGCCAGTTTTTAAGAAAACGGCAATAAAAAAGGGGGCCACCTGAAGAGTAAATCCGGTATGCTGAAGTTAGCGTTCAGGTACCGGAGGAAAGGATGATTCAGGTGGACGAAAAGGAAACAATCAGAAGGTTATATTTCATCAAGCGCCACAGCCAGAGGCAGATTGCCCGGGAGCGGCATCACTCACGCAAGACGGTCAAGAAGGCGGTAATGGATGCCGGTGTTCCCCAGTATCATCTCACCCGTGCTAAGGCGTGCCCGGTGATGGGCCCCTACAAGGAAACCATTGAAGGCTGGCTTAAGGAGGACCAGAGCCGTCCCAAGAAGCAGCGTCACACCGCCCACCGCATTTATGAGAGGCTGGTCGGTGAGTACGGTTTTACTGGTCCGAGCGGACGGTGCGGGAGTACGTGAGTAAGCTCAGGTTTAGCCTTGAGGACATGGCCATACCGCTTGAGTTTGACCCCGGTACGGATGCCCAGTGTGACTGGGGTGAAGCCCTCGTTTACATGGACGATGAACTGACCAAAGTGCAGGCCTTCTGCATGAAGCTGTGTTACTCCGGCAAGCCTTTCGTAATGGCCTTTCCTACCCAGCGCCAGGAGGCATTTTTTGAGGGGCACCGGCAGGCTTTTGACTGGTATGGCGGGGTGCCGCCGCGGATAAGCTACGATAACCTGACCACGGCGGTGCGCAAGGTGCTCCGGGGGCACAATCGTAAGGAACAGGAGGCATTCATTGCCTTCCGCTCGCACTATCTCTTTGAGTCACATTTCGCCACACCGGGGAGGCCGCGGGAGCAAGGGAGGGCGGAAAGCCTGGTGGGATATGTGCGGCGCAACTACTTTGTGCCGGTACCGAAGGTAAAGTCCTATGAAGAGCTCAATCAGCTGCTTTTGGAGCGGCTGCTGGTTGACGAAGAGCGGAAAGCGCCCGGCGGTAAGATGACGGTGAAGGAGGCTTTCGAGAGGGAGAAGGGTCTGCTCCTGCCGCTGCCGCAGTACCCTTACCGGTGCTGTATCAGTGTCCCGTTGCGGCCCAATCGCCTCAGCCTGGTCAACTTCGACGGCAACCGCTACTCGGTGCCGGTAGAGTACGGCTTAAGCCAGCTCATGCTCCATGCCTATACCTGGAAGGTGGATATCGCCTGCGCCGACCGGGTTATCGCCAGTCATGAGCGCTCTTATGGTAAAGGCGAGGACATCATGAAGGTGGAGCACTACCTGCCGCTCTTGCTCAAGCGCCCCGGTGCCTTCCCCTATGCCAAGCCATTGCGCCACTGGCAGATGCCGGAGGTCTACCAGGAATTTTTAAAGGCGCTCCAGGCAAGTCATAACGGTGACAGCCCGAGGGAGTTTCTCCTGGTGCTCTCCCTGGGGCGTAACTACGGGACGGAACTGCTGGAGCAAGCCATGCGCCAGGCACTGGACGAAGGCAGACCGGACTATGAGCGGGTGAGGCAACTTGTTATCGGTACTACAAGTGACGGTGGGACAGACCCCAGCCGTCTGGAAAAGGTGAAAGTGGTCCTGCCCGACAGCGGCCAGTTTGACCGCCTCTGGCAGGCTGGTGACGGGGAGGTGGTAGTATGACCGGCGACATCCTGATTAAAAGCCACCTGAAAAGGCTCAGGCTGCCCTATATCGCCCAGCACTACTCCCGTCTGGCCAAAGAGGCGGCCGCCCACAACCAGCCCTACCAGGACTATCTCCTGGCCCTGCTGGAAGGCGAGGTGCTCCAACGGGAGGAAAATGCCCAGAAGCTCAGGCTTACTAAAGCCCATTTCCTGGTCCTCAAGACGCTGGACAGCTTCGATTTTACCGCCATCCCTTCCCTCAATAAGGCGCTGGTGCTGGAGCTCTCCCGCGGCGGCTACATCGACAAACGGGAAAACATAATCTGTATCGGTAGCTATGGCACCGGTAAGACCCATCTGGCCATCAGCCTGGGCGTCTGTGCCTGCCGGCAGGGCAAAAGAGTCCGCTTTTATACTGCTATCAACCTGAGCAACGAACTTCTGGAAGCCCAGTCACAGCTAAGACTCAGTAAGCTGGAGGCGTCTTTGGCCAGGTATGACCTCATTATCCTCGATGAACTCGGCTTTATCCCCTTCAGCAAAGAAGGCGCCGAAGCCCTCTTCTCCTTCTGCGCCTCCAGATACGAGCGCGGCTCGCTCATTATCACCACCAACCTGGAGTTTGCCCGCTGGAAAGAAATCTTCGGCGATGAAGCCCTGACCGGTGCTCTCCTGGACCGTCTCACCCATCATTGCCACATCCTCGAAATGAACGGTGAGAGCTACCGCTTTAGGGAAAGCCTCCGGAGAAAGGAGAAGGCCATGGTCTAATAAGCTATATATTTTTGGCAGTGGTGGCCCCCTTTTTAAATGCCACTACTGGTACCCTTTTTGGTTGCCGAAAACAGTTTACTCAGAGACCCACCGGGAAGAGTGGAAGGCCAAATTACCCAAGGAGACGACTTTGTTACTGATTCTGGATAATCTGTGGCGTCAACTGCAACAATCCGAGCAAACTGAAGAGGAGCTTCTGGCAGCTGCCAGAGCTCAGGCCAAACACTATCCTGAAATCAAGCATTTTCAAGCTCTTCCCGGTATAGGCTTTATTAGTGCGGCGACAATCTCTGCCATGCTGGAAACCCCGCACCGTTTTGCGGATAAAAAGAAGGTCTGGATGTATGCCGGGCTGGGTATCATGAGAAGATCCTCAGCTGGCAAAGTCTACTCCGAAAAATTGAGCACTGACTACAATCGCCTCTTGAAATATACCCTGAAACAAGCCGCGGAAGCGGCTATCCGGGAGAAAGATAGCCCCTTCCGCTGGAAATACCTGGACATGACTCTGATACATGGGATTGCACCACATCGGGCAAAACTAACCATTGCCAGGGATATGCTGGCCACCATGTGGGCCATGTGGAGAAAAGGAGAGAAGTATAATCCGGAGATAAGAGAGCAAGCAGCACACAAACAGGGCTAGGCTAGCCACTGTCTTGAGGTCAATGAATTTGAACTCTGACAGTGACCGATGCCAGGAGGGGGAGAGTATCGACAAAACAATGGTCCCCGGAGACCCCCTTTGCTTGAGTATGCCTCCCCAATAAGCCCCGCAATTTTTCATAGGCTGTGAGTCTCCGAAAGATGTATGGGTAACCAACTTAGTCAAAGGGAAAAGATATTGGTCACGAACGTGGTAAAGGAAGAGTTCAATGACATTGAACTTCACGATGGAGGTGGTCTAAACCTCATGGTTAATCGGGATACCCAGTCGTCAAGAAAGGGTGGCTTCTGTGGGCATAGGCGAGTATTTTTCTTGACTTTCGGTTTCAAAGATGTTTCGTACGATTTGTTAAACAGGAGTTGAAAAGCCCCCCGCGGCCTAGTTCATGCCTTAACTCGTTGCCGTAGACGCTCCAAAATCCACATGCGGGCAAGTGTGGTTGGACCGACACCCAGTTCCCGAGCCTCTTCTCTCATTTGTTCCCATTTGTCTGCTGGGAGCCTAGTTTCGCTGTTCTGTTTTAGTCTTTCCGCCCCGGCGGGGGAGAAGATACAGGTGCTAGGTTTTCGTATATCACAATTGAGTCTTTTGTTTAATAATGAAGCTGTAAAAGCAAAAAGCACCTTAAAAACTGAATACGGACAAAGCTAAAGCCTTGAACGCTTGCCTCACAGGGCAAATAAGCTCAAAGGGGGTAAGCGATGGTTGTAGCAGTAACATCACCACCAGCACCAGACGGAGACCACAACCGACCAGAAGGACACTGTAGCAAGTGTCATAAAGTCTGGACACTGGAAACAGGGCAAGGCGTATGCCAGTGGTGCGGACAGACAGCAAGTTGCCAGACCAACGGAGCACACGCCTTGCGTAGTATCAAGTCTAGCTCACGGCGAAGGCGAAAGCAAGCCCCAGTCCACAGTAACGGCTATGACCACCTAGACGGCAAATGGCTTACCTTTTATAATGTAGCTTCACGCTTCAAAGACAAGGTAAGGGCACAAGACAACGAGGACATACTCCACGACATTATCTTGACCCTTGCCAATGTGGAGCGGAATAACGGACACAAGCCGTTTACCGAAGCCCTGATGTATCGGATTGCCAGCCGAACTGTAGCCTTTTACTGGCGAACCTACTATAAAGCCAACAACGGCTTGGATTGCGGGCATTGTAGTAAGGCACAACGGCAAAAGTGCCGTGAGAATGACCTCTATACCGAGTGTCCCAAAGCTATAAAGCTGGAGAGCCTTAATCAGCCCATTATAGACAGTGAAGGCAATATAACCGAGCTTGGGGAGCTGATAGCTGATGACAAGGCTATTGACCTTGACGCTTGGGTAGATGCTCGGACTTTCCTTTTAGGCTTTCCAGAAAGGCTTATGGCGATAGCCGACAAGCTGAATAATGGCGGAAACCTGACACCAGCCGATAGCCGATACCTCTACAAATTCAGAAGGCGGGAGCAAAAAAAGCTGTTTTAGGGGGGAGATTTTAAGGCTTTTCGGCAACTTATATAGTGGGAGCACCAGCTATGCCAGCGTGTTGCGGGTAGCAGGTAAGCTCACTAACAGGTGAAGCCGATAGCCTTGCCCACTATCGGATAGCCAAAAGGGGGTGTTCAAATAGAACAACTTAATATCGTGGGCAAGCGTTCAGGCGATGGCTTTGTTTCTCACAAGGCTATGCTGGTAAACGCCCTGTCTAGGGGGTTAGCCGATAGGCTGATGCTTCTGGACTTCACCATAGGGCGTAAAGGCTTTTTAGGCTACATCAAGGCTCTTGCTGGCAGTAATATCGTTAAGGTAGTGCCAGCATCGGTTGACGCTAGCGGGACGCAGGTCAACGGACACAAAAAGCTGAAAGTAGTCTGCGGAGCTAATACCAGCTATCTTGACGACTTGGCGTGGGTAGGGGATAAGACCCCAATGACCATAGCCGATGTTAGGGTTAGCCCTGATAACGCCGTCAAGCCGAATATCGGTAGCCTAGAGCTATCGGAAGCACTAAACAGAGTGCTACCCTTCACCGCTAAAGACGACAATAGACCTGTGTTAGCCTGTGTCAACTTCACGGCTAAAGAGGGGAAGCTCAAGCTGGTTAGTGCCGATGGTTTTAGACTGGCGGTAGTTACCCTTGACTATGATGAGGGGGAAGGGCAAGCCCTGATAAGCCGTGAGGACTTGCGGGGAATAGCCAATGCCTTACGCAAGGCAAAGAGGGTTAGGCTAGGCTTTGAGAAAAGCGGGGATAGCCTTGACGGAATGAGCCTGATAATTGACACGGAAGCAATACGCTATAAGTGGCGTGGTGCTGACGGACAGTTTCCTGACTATGAGAAGCTCATTCCTACCGAGTTTAACACCGTATCCCACTTTGACACGGTAGAGGCAGTCAAGGCGATAAGCTCACTGAAAGTCCTTGCCGACAGCAAGGCTTACCCGATAGACCTCAACCTTGATGGGGGGTATATCACCCTAGCCAATAGTGAGGACAAGGGGCAAGCGGTGATACCAGCCGACATTGAGGGCAAGCCTGTCAAGGTAAGGATAGACGGAAGCTATCTAGCCCAAGCCCTGAAAGCCTGCGGGGGTATGGTGGACTTCAAGGTTACCAATGCCTATTCGCCAATGCTCTTTACTGCCGATGGTTATCAACTGGTGGTAATGCCGATGATGACCAATGAGGCAAGCGAGCAGTCAAAGCGGGATAAGGCGGAAGCCGAGCCGACCACCACCGAGCCAGCCGAGCCAGAAGCGGAAGCGGTAAGCGATGAGCCTACCGAAGCCGAAGGGGAAGCGGAAGCCGAAAAGCCGAAGCGTAGCCGTAAAAGGGAAAAAGTAGCCGTAGCGTAGAACGCTTGACCGAACACAAGCCACGCAAAAAGAGGCGAGGGTAACTCGCCTCTTTTTGTCTTTTTCAAAGGGGTATCCTTGCCCCAAGCGGGGTGAGGATGCCCCTTTTTTGTGCGTGGGGAAGGGGGAACGGAGGTGCTACTGGCTTTGTCGGGATTGTATCAAAGGGCACAGCCAGTGCTCAACCAGATGCCCTGATTATGTCTCGGTAGCCAGAGCCGAAAGAGCAAGAAGGGAGAAATCAGAATGGAAAAACGCAGGGAGTATGACGAAGGAGACATCATAACCTGTCCCAAGTGCGACAGCGCCAATGTAGATTACGAGCAGGCTCCAGAGCAAGCCATCTGCCAGGACTGCGGTCTGAAATTCAGGCTCAGGACTGTCGCTGTCTGGAATGAATAGATAATCAAATAGCTTACAAAGAGGGGCTTCGCCCCTCGGCGAGGAGAGGGGTCGGGAAGCCAGAAGGGAACTCCGACCCCTCTCTTTGTGCCCGAATCAGGCAGAGAGGAGGTGATAGAGCGTGGAGAATGGCAACGATACCATCTTCATCCTGACCAGGGAGGATGTCATGGAGTGCGCCCGTGAGATGGACATACCGGCAGAGGCGATTACCGATGATGTCCTTGCCCAGGTGAAGAAAGGCGTGGAGTGGGGACTGGAATGCTGGTCAGAGGTCGTGAAAGAGGCCATCAGTATGGCTCTCAAAAGTTAGGGTTAACCCATTCACCCTGACGCCTAGCTCAGTTAGGCGTCAGGGATGAGCGGGTTAGACTGCTCAAATACGAAAGGGCTACCCATGCCCAGGAAAGGAGGTGTTTCTGTGCCTATCAGGTGGAGTGCGGTGTTGGTAACTGAGGCTATGGACATGGCTGAGGATTTTATCAACCAGGCTGTCGAGCCACTGGAGCAGGCGAAGCTCGTGGCTGTTGAAGCCAGAAAGATAGCCAATCTGCCTCAGTACATCGACCAGGATATCGCCCGCCTTATCTCGGAGATTGAGCGGGCGATAGGCGGAAGCCAGTGGGAACCCATTGGACGGCTCAAAGGGGCGATAGAGAACGTCCGCAAGTCTATCCCCGATGGAGTCTTGGAAACAGAGCGGGAGAGCGCCAGACAGGGCAACCAGCTTGCCCTGGTCTAAAAACGGCTGATTTCGTAGGGGCAACCACGCCCAAAAATCTAACAGAAGGGAGGTGAACGATGGTAGGTCAACTCGGACTCTTTGAAGAGGGAAAGGTTACTGTGGCAGAGCCAGAGCCGATGACAAAGGTCAGGATAGGCTCCAGGGTAGCCCAAATCCCGCTCCGCAAGAAACGGCGGGAAGCCCTGAAACGGCTGATGGAAATCCTCGCCGAGCTGGAGGGGAAGGACATCTACATCGGCTCGTATGACGCCGGTGGCAGGCACTTCTGGCTGGACAACCTCAAGCTCCCCAGGCTAAAGCTGGACTTTCATCCCATGCGACTGAGGGATGACCAGAAATACATCCCCAGCGTGATAGTCCTCTGGGGAAGCCGAAGCGCCCAGGTCAGAATATTCACCGACTACCTCGTCGCCGTGCGGGAGCAGGAATACCAGGGCTACTTCCATTACCTGCTTGATTTCCGCAACGGCACCTGGGAATACCCGATAGACAATTACCGTTGCCACTACGCCTGCCTGACCATAACCAGGTTCAAGGACTAGGGAATTAGCCCCAGTTCGAAAGGGGTAGCTATGCCCAGAAAAGGAGGTGATAGCCATAGATGCACTATTTGTAATCAATCCCGTTTTCCAGACCGGCCAGATTGTCGCCAGCAGAGGGGTTTACGACCTGGCCTGCCAGAATGCCGACTTCGCCCGGTTTGTCCAGAAGTGCCTTAATCGCCACGTCAAGGGCGACTGGGGAGACCTGGACAGCGAGGATAAACAGGCCAACGACCGCTCTCTTAAAGAAGGGACACGATTATTGTCGGCTTATAACGATGACCGCTTTCCTCAGCACGGGGTAGCGACCATCTGGATAATCACCGAAGCCGACAGGTCGGCGACTACCATCCTATTCCCCGACGAGTATTAACCCATTGACCCTGACGCCTGGCTTGGTCAGGCGTCAGCGATGAGTGGGTTAACCGCTCAAATCTACAGGGCTACCCATGCCCGAGAAAGGAGGTCATAGATGCCCAAGAGAGTGGAGCTTCTTCAGGAAGATATTGAAGTGGAAGGGCACCGCTTCACGGTTACCGCCATACCAACGGCAACCTCTGGAGGCTGGTATGCCATTCAGGACGCCTGCGAGGTCTGGGGAGCAGTCGCCATAGACTTTGACGGGACAGTCCTGGGCTGGCGAAGTCCGCCAGACGAGAAGTATCGCCACCAGCTAGAAGAGGCTATCAAGAAGGCATTTGAGCTACCGGAAATGTAGAGGTCAGTACCTCGAATCTAAAGGGCTAACCATGCCTGGAAAGGAGATGAAATGGCTTACAAAGACCAGCTGGAGTGCCCTCACTGCCACATGATGATTGACATCGAGACCGAAATTGAGGGCGATGACGGCTACATGAACCTGTACCCGATTGTTAAACCGGCAAAGCCGACGGCTCCAAAAGAGTCGCGGTTTGATGAACTCGAGCTGGAAAGAAGACTGGGAAACTAGGCGAGAAAGGAGGTGATGTGAAGGGATAACTACGCTCAGAAAAGTGAGTAAGTGCTCAAAAAATTGAACAGAGAGGAGGTGAAACAGATGGCTCGACGGAGTATCTGGAAGGGAGCCATTACGTTTGGTATGGTGGCTATCCCGTCCAAGCTCTACTCCGCAACCGAGGACGCCGACATCAGCCTGCACCAGTATCACAAAGAGTGCGGCAGCCGCATCTCCATGCCCAAGTATTGCGGCACCTGCCAGAAGATGCTGGCCAGCGCTGACATTACCAAGGGCTACGAGGTGGGCGACAGCTATGTGCCTTTGTCTGAGTCTGATTTCCAGAGCTTACCACTGAAATCCGTAAAGACGATTGAGGTGGTGGAGTTCGTGGATGAAAGCCAGATAGACATCAGGTGCTACGACAAGCCCTACTTCCTGGCTTCGGACGAGGGCGGTTATAAGGCCTACAAGCTCTTTATCCAGGCAATGGCAGAGGCCAAACTGGCAGCGGTAGCCAAGCTCGCCTATCGAGAGAGGGAACGGCTGGCCATTGTCCGCCCCTACCAGGGGGTAATGTTGCTCCAGACCCTGCGCTATGCCGAGGAACTGAAGGACTTCTCCGACCTGAAGCCGATGGAGTATCCCGTCAGCGACAAGGAGATTGACCTGGCCGTGTCTCTGGTCAAGGCGATGGCAGTCCCCCAGTTTGACCTTGGCAAATACCACGATGAGTACCGCCAGGCTCTGGAGAAGCTGATAGAAGCCAAGATTGCCGGTGAAGTCTTACCTGTTGCCCAGGAAGCGCCGGCCCCGGTGTCCGATGTTGCGGATGCCTTGCTTGCCAGCTTGAAGCTGGTAGAGGCGAAGCGGTAAATAACCGCTCGATACCCTGAGCCTGAGAGCGATTTCAGGCTCAGGCATGGGGCGGTTATGAAAGGGTTACTATTGCCCAAATTTCGCCCTGGAAGGAGGTAATAAAAACGATAAAACCACAACTGGCCCAGACAGCCAAAGGGCCGTTTGACCACAAGGACTGGCTCTTTGAGCTGAAGCTGGACGGGATAAGGTGCATTGCGTACCTGGATAGAGAGACCCGCCTGCAGGCGAGAAGCGGACAGGACATTACCACCCAGTTTCCGGAGCTGCGGGAGCTCCACCGCCAGGTAACCAAACCCTGTTTCCTTGATGGCGAGATTGCCTGTGCCACCTTTAACCAGGTGCAGCACCGCATCCACAGGACAAAGGCTTTGGACATCAGGGTTGCCCAGAGGCTCTACCCGGCCCGCTTCTTTGCCTTTGACATCCTGAGCCTTGACGGCAAAAGCCTGAAGCCTCTTGCGCAGATAGCCCGCAAGGAGGCTCTCATGACGGCGATGACTGAAAGCCCGGCAGGGCTAATCTTGCCCTGGCGAGAGGGGAAAGGGATAGCTCTCTTTCGCGAAGTTCAAAGTCACCAGCAGGAAGGCATCATGGCGAAGCTGCAGTCGGCGCCTTACCTTGAAGGGAAGCGGGTGGATTGGTGGCTCAAGGTCAAGAATTTCCAGGAAGCGACTTTCTACGTCTGCGGGCTTACCGAAGGGGAGGGTGAGCGTGCGGCTACCTTCGGCTCACTGATACTGGGGGAACTACGGGATGGCAGGTGGGTCTATGTGGGCAACGTCGGTAGCGGCTTTGACCAGCGCCAGCTTGTCGATCTGACGGCATACTTTGGCTATTTGAAGGGGGAGTGCCCCTTTGGGCAGGCTGACGTTGGGCGGCCGGTCAAGTTCTGGACAAGACCTGTAGCCCGATGTGAAGTCAGGTTTTTAGAGTGGGGTAAGGATGGCAAGCTCCGCTTCCCTACGTTCCGAGGATTAACCAACGTATAGCAAACTCAATACCCATAGGGGGTAACTGTGCTCAGAGAGGAGGTGATTGTATGAGGAAGAAGCTCACTTTTCTGTGCCTTGGCTGCGGGAAGACCGAAACCGCGCCCCTGGCTAAAGCAATGGTTCTCAACGCTGTGGTCAGGTGCTACCTACCGCCACAGGGCTGGATGATGCTTTACCCGCCCGGTGACTTCCCGGCAAGAAGCGGGTTGTGCGCCGAGTGCGCCGGCAAAGCAATCATTACATCGTGATTAAAGGACGGAGGTTAGAAAATGACAACCGAAAAGCAGGTTGAGAAGGGCATCTCCGACCTTGTTGGCGTCTTCACCGACCCGATAATTGTATTCCCTGGCGGATGGGGAGATAGTCTCCCTGAGTGGTTGAAGAATTCTATCACACTGGAGAGGCTGGAAATGAACATGAGGGCGCTCAAGGGGGAGGAGATGACTGGAACCGATGCTGAAGCCTGTGCCTATCTCATGACCGTTTCCCTGACCCAGCCTATGGACAGTGACTGGACTCAAATCTATCTTTATATCGCCACCCAGACCTACCGCAGGTGGGGCAAGAACGAGATGCCCGGCGATATTGCCGTAGACCGACTCGATGATGGGCAGATGCGGGACCTTCGCCGCCTCAAGGAGTGGCTCTACAACCAGCGTGTCAAGGTCAGACAGGATAGAGAGCGAGCGGAGAGGCGGCAGCAAAAAGCGGAAGAGGCGGCTAGGAAAAAGGCAGAGCAGCCGGCGTTGTTCCAGTTTTAGTACGCTGTGGAGTGAACGGCCAGAAGGGGCCGCAGGGGCAGCCCTGCGACCCCTTATTTTTGCGTTTTTACGGCATAAAGAACCAAAGTATCGTCTGCCCAGAAAAGGGGGCTTATTTTTCACTACGAAACGTCTCTTAGCCCTTCCGGCGCTTGGTCGGCGCTTTTTTCACGTACTTCCGCTCCCTTCGCTTCTCACGGAAATATTCCAGACCCCGCTCCGGGTAAAGGGTGAGCTGCGGGTTCGACCACTGGTAGTCCGGGGCTTCCTTTCCCTTTTTCGTCAGGCGGTAATACCTTCTGGGTGGGGCCTGGGGATAGTCAGGCATCACCTCTTGCACAGAGGACATCTCTTCTTTTCCGGTAAATTCAACCCATCCCAGCTGCTTAAGCCAGTGAAAATAGCGCTGAAAACTATGATAACGAGCCTTGACCAGCTTGTAGGGGATTCGTCTCAGGTGCCAGTCTACCCGCTCGGCATATTCCAGTTCAGTGTAAGGCTCTTTGCCTGCTCTGACTCGGTCATCATTCTCCCAGGCAACGGCGTCCTCGGCATAGGCACGATGGAGCGCCAACTTATAATGGTAAAATATGTCCTCCTGGCAGGCGCCGACCTCGGGGTCAATCCTGATTGAGCCTTCAGGGGCATGCCCCAGCAGAAACTCCCGTATAAACCAGCCGCAGCCAAAGGGCCTCAAAAAACCGCCGCGACCGGGTCTTAGCTGTATTACCATGCTTATTTTCCTTCTTTACCAGTTGGCTTCGGCAGAATCACGCCAGCTTTCTATCATCATATTAAACCCCCTCCCACTAATCTGTGAGGGATTGAACCTTTGGCACTTGGAGATGCTGCTGGTGGAGTGCTCGAGAACTTCAATACCTGCGCAGGGGAGGAACCAATGCCGAAGTGGATATAAGTACCATTGTAGGCCAGTGAGAAACAAAAGTTCTGGCCTGACCCCCCGCTCCAGGTTGAATTGGTAGCCATTGTTACCGGGTTTATCTCAATTACTCTCGCTGGAGAGAGAGCCAGCCCGGCATAGATATAGATACCATCATAGGTCAGTGACCAGCAGGAGTTTTGACCTGTCGCCCCGACCCAGCTTGAGACGGTGGTCATGGTTGACCGGTCTATTTTAACTACCTGCGCAGGATTGCTATAACAACCGCAGTAGATATAGGCGCCGTCAAACATGACTGCTCTACAGCGGGTTTGAGCGGCTGTCCCAACCCACGTCAAAACTGTACTCATGGTCGCCGGGTCTATCTTAACTACCTTTGTCGGCGAAGAAATATAAAGGCCAGCGTAGATATAGGCACCATCGGTGGTTACTGCGGTGCAGAAATTATCAGGCGCAGTCCACGTTCCTGCGGTGGTCATGGTCGCTGTGTTTATTTTAATAACCTGTCCCGGAACGAGATTTTGGGCGCAGTAGATATAGGAGCCGAGACTGGTGAGGGAAGAAACGGCATTTTGAAGCGGACTCGTTGCCCCGGTCCAGACGGAGACAGTCGTCATGGTTACCGGGTCTATCTTGACAACCCGTGTTGGGCTAATAGCGTAAATCCCGGCGTAGATATAGGTACCGTCAAAGGTTAGCGCGTAACACTGGTTCTGACCTGTTGCCCCCGTCCAGGTGGAGATAGGAGTCATGGTTACCGGGTCTATCTTGACAACCTGTGCCGGTGAGGTTTGAAGGCCGACATAAATATAGGTACCGTCATAAACAAGTGCTCTAGATTGATTCTGACCAGCTAAACCAATCCAGGTTCCGAGTAGTTGCATAAGCTCATCATCCCTTTGGTACTAGACCGTAAACCATATCCGGAGACCGATTTGTATGTCGTTAAAGTTAAGACTATTCTGGGCTGCCTTACCGCTCGCCCATTGGAAATTCAGCAGGGCGCCATTAACGGGAATCTGAGAAGATATATCATCCGTCCCCATCATCACATCACCGGTTTCCCGGGTGGAGGCTGGCACGGAACACTCACCTCCACCAAGAGCTATACCTGTAATCCAGGAGCCGCCGACCGCTTTCTGGGCCTGTATATTCTGGGCACCGCTGACACTGTTGACGGCGGCATTGGTATTTTCTATTGTCCGGTATTTGAACATCATAACTGCCCGTGTGACTATCAGCCCAGCAGGTAATCCGGTGATAGTGATGGAGGGCAGAGGTTTGTCTCCAGCGCTGGTCGTTAGCACAATCTGTGCCGAGTAAGCACTCCAGAGGTCTAACCAGGACATTAGCGGAATCTTAATGAGCAGGCTCATCATACACCTCTATACCTTGGCTGCTTCGTCAAGATTCGCGCCTTCCTCGGGTATCTACACTCAGCTGGGACGGCTGCCCTTCAATACCCTCAATCATCCTGGTAGCTACCCGGCGGACGGCGTCCAGGTTTTGCTCCAGCACCTTCTTATCCTGTGCCCACAAAGCGACATAGGGAAAGGAGCGCACACCAGTATCAAAGCCGAAATGGGCGCCAACGGAGAAGGCAGCGCTCTCAGCAATTGTCTCCGCATCCCTTCTAGGCATCATAAAAACGCCTTCCGAGTAGTAGTGAGCCACCTCGTGAAGGAGCGTCTTAAGCTGCTGCGCCCTGGACTCCTCCGGGCGAACCCAGATAGACCTGCCGAAGTACTGACCTTTGATAGAGGGGTCCTGATATGGTCTCGATTCAAAGCTCACTGTAAGACCCTCGGTTTTCGCCAACGCCATCACCTTGTTGAACAGCTCTTCATTCGCTTCGCCGGTAAGCACCGGAACCTCGAACTCAGGCAACGGTTTCCCTTCGGTCTGGCTAACATCAAAAACGTACACCACTTTGAAATAGGCCGGGGCAACTTCTGCCTCTACTCCCTCAACACTGGCGCCGCACTCAGGACAAAACCTGGCACCCTTGGGCACCCTGGCACCACATTCGGGGCAGGTTGGTCGCGGGGGCAGCACTGGAGCTAAGATAGCAATGCCTTTCTCGCCCTTTTTCACCCACCGCCCCAGCTCCTTCCAGGTGTTGAAGCCGGCAACATGAGTGGCATTGGGCTTCTGGATGGCAATCAGGATGAGGTTGCCGATGCTGTAGTCGTGGAAGCGGGACATGGCCAGGAGAAACTGCCGGAAATTGTCGCTGTTCTGGACATTCTCCACGCCTTCCTTGAGCTGCTTTAGCACGGCGTCAACCTTACGCTCCTTAATTTCCGGCTCAACCGCCGGTAGCGCAGTTAAGAGGCTGTATTCAGGTAGCGAACTACGCAGCCAGCTGGCCAGGTAACGGTATTGAGACGGAACAGGCTCTCCGCCTTCAACAGTAACCTGGGGAAGAAGCTCCGGTTTCTCTTCTTCCGGCTCAATAGCCTTAACCAGCAGTGTTCTCACCAGGCCAAGCATCAGCCCCATAAACATGAGCGACATGCCGAAGCCGATGACGTCGTTCATCTGTTGCTGGGTCCGATAGTCCATCACCATACTGCCTCCATCATCAGGTCGTCGAACTTCTTCGCATGGGTCATCTCCACCACCTTAGCCGCTACCCTGGTCATCGCCTCACTGTGGGCCTCCTCCAGGTCTTCCGCACCCGAGGTGTGGTGTGCTATTTCGTGAATGACGGTATCCACGGTAGTTCTGCCCTTTTCCAGCTGGTCGGCGGCGATATATATCTCCATAGTGGTGCGGCTGTACATGCCGGCCGTCCTCACCCGGTCGCTGGCCGGTGGGATGATGGCGGCGTGGACGCCGGATACCCTGGTCAGGCAGACTTCGTCGGCGATTGCCCTGGCCAGCCTGAGATGAGCCCGCTGTTTGCGGGAGAGTCCTTCGTCCGGAATGATTTGCACCTCTCTCAACCTCTCCTGAGAGGCTTTAACCAGCTCCTTGTCGGTGAGAACTGCCTGTGCCAGGGTATCCTGCACCAGCCAGTTGACGCTGTGGGGCTCGTAGCCTAAATGCCTGACCGTGCCGTCCCAGCGGTCGGAGGTGCGGATGACGGCGCTTTCGCCGAAGTTCTTGACCCAGGCCTCCTTCCATACCGAAGCGTTCTCTTTGACAAAGTCGGCGTAGAGCCTGCCGGTGACCGGTTCGCTGCCCATTGCCCAGCGCTCCATGCTGATGTTGTGGCTTTCGTCGGTCTCAAAGAGAGGCGGGAAATGCACCATGCGGAGAAATATTTCCAGTAATTCCACTTTTGTTACACACGACCACAGTCGGCCGATATCCACCCAGAGGTCCGATTCATTCTTCGGCGCGTGCCTATCCGGAGCAAGGTCAAACGACCACAAATTATATGAGTACGGGCTCTTTATCTCCCGCATATAGATATCCCGGGCGAATATCCGTGAGCCGGTGCTGTTGGTGAACGTATACTTAATGAGCTGGTTAAAGCGTCTTGTCGGCTGGGCGAGGCGGCTTGGCCCGTCAGCGACAATTGCTGAGCGGGGGAGGTTGACGGCAAACCTGTCCTCAAAAGCAGGACCGTCATAGCCGATGATATGGAATTTGGTACCGGTTCTACTTCCATCGGGACGCCACATGGCGGCCAGGATCTCGGCATGACCGTTAACCTTCTGCTCCAGGAAGATAATCCAGAGTTCCTTCCCCACCGTCTCCACGTGAACGGAGTAGCCCCTTCTGACCAGAGCCAGGGCGGCAATCTTCATCCCCTCGCCGAATCTGCCTCTTGCCCATTCCGGCTTGAGCTTGGGAGGCCCGAGGAGAAAATCTGCCACAGCCACGCCTCTGCCCCTGTCGGCAATCCACAAGCCTTTGTCATCGTATCCCCAGCGGTAGGACTCGGCTTCATCGAGCGCATTTTGCACGATGTCTCTTACTGCTTCCCAGTCTCCCCACTCCTGCCGCCAGGTAGAGGTGGGGCCGATGATGATAAGTTGCCAGTCCTGGGGTTTCCAGACCTTCTCATATTCGTCCACAGAGATGACTCTTGGCGGTGCAATACTTACTGCCATTGCTCCGACCTCTTTGCCCTTGCTATCGCCTGCTGAAAGGCGCTGTCTATCTTCTCGCGGTAGCCGATGTCATCAATGGTGTAGGCCAGAAACTCCGGGCTGTCAGGTAGAAACTCTAGCTCACCATCACGGCGGGGACGTTTCTCCTTAGGGATAACAGCGGGTCTGGTTGGATGCTTGGGTTGCTTAATGAGCTCGGTGTGCGGCAGCCGGGAAAGCTCCCGCTTCTTCCAAGCCTCCCACATGAGCCTGACATCCTCGTCGTTAATCCTTTCTCCCAGCCTCACCAGGTCGTGGATGTACTGGACAAAGAGCACATCTTTTCTGGCCTCATCGGGAATCCGGGGCATCACCACGACTCCTGGCAGCCACTCCGGGGCAGCCTCTTTTTTCATAATACCCAGCTCATGAGCAACATAAAGCGGGATAGATTTTGACACCCACACTGTCTCGGTGAAGGATGGAAACTCAGTTTCAATGTATTCCAGCGCTTTCCTCACACCTTCCTCGGTAGCCTCGAAGGTATGTGGTCTCCTCAATTCTTTGATAGCGAGGATATGGTCCGGTGGCCACTCCGGATTTCTCTCCCAGGCGTCCACCCAGACGGTGAAGCCGGCCGGGTTCCAGGAGTAGTGCCCGCCGATGATGGCGCCGATGGTAACAAAAGCAGATTTATCTTTGGGATGCCTGACATAGGCGCGGTAGCTGTCACGGCTGCTCAGCCCTTTCAGAATCTCTGATGCCAGGTTTTCCTTTGATTTCCCGGCTACCGTTGACGACGCTCTTTTCACCGGCACGAAGGATTTCTTGAAGACGGTGCCGTCATCGAGGACAATCAAGTCTGCCTGCTTCAATCTGCTGTCTATGCGCTCGGCGACGGCGACGCACTCGTTGTAAGTCAGTCCCGTCCTGATGCCTATTTCGGCCACAACCAGCCTGGGTATGGTCACCCCCATACCGCGATATGGTTCCCTGCGCTCAAAAGTCGTCCCGTCCCAGAGCTCGACCCAGTCGCTGAACTGGCAGCGCTCCTCAACAGCACGGCTTACGTCTCGAGCAACGTACCCCAGCCCGGCAGCGGTTAGCTCTTCAAGTATGAGAGAGGAAAGTACAATCCGCTTGTCCCGTGGTGATGCTGGTTCTATCTTTTCCAGCTTATCCGACTTGACCCAGACCAACTCCTGGCGTGAAGGAATGAAGATATTTACCCGGTCGCCAATCTGCTCCGAAACCCTGACTCTCTCACCTCTGTATAGGACGATGTCCCCGGCCTTAAATTTGGCCTCAGTTTGCGGCAGCAGCGCTGGCTTTTCCTTCGGTTCCTCCAGCAGCCCCCTGACCAGGTCTCTTAGCAGGCTGATGGTGAGGATACCCGCCACCGCCAGGCCCATCAGCGACAGGAACGCCGACACCCAGTCCGGCAGCGCCAGCGACATGGCTGCAGACGTTATCTCAACCGACGCTCTATCGCCGCTGTCAATGCCATCCAACTCGCCGGCGTTGACCTCAAGAAAATACCTGGCCGGTAGTGTCGAGGGTACCAGGTAGCCCGGCTCAATATGGCGATAGGCCTCGGTAACCACCAGCGTATCAGAGAGAAAGGCGATATCCAGGGGAAAGAGCATGGGGACGGTAGTCACCTGGATAACCTGTGGTACGCCCAGATCAAAGAGCGTGCCGGTTCCCACCGGCATGCTGGCCAGACCTCCCAGCCCCTGTGCCAACTCCCACGGCGTGTTGGCTATGTTAACCGTCCACTGCTTATCCCTGATGGTTATCGTTGCTTGTCCCGACATTTAGCTCTCCTTTCCCCAGAGTCGCTGGAACCATTCTTCCCAGTCCTTCTTTTTCGCCATGGATTCAAAGAAGGGGCGCATATATTTGATAAGCCACCTCAGCGTGATTAGGCATATGCAGAAGGTATTGCTGTCCGCGGTGGAAATATTCAGAGCCTCGGCAAATTTTGCGGAAAAGGTCTCAAGTCCCTGCCGGGCTTCCTCTTGCCTTCCCGTTTCCAGCAGCTCAGTGGTGCATAATGCAAAAGCCTCTATAAAGGGCATCAATGCCGACAGTTTGGCCACCAGGGCGGCATGGTCGAGTTTCAGCGAGGTAAGAGGTGAAGGCGTCATCTCAAGCATTCGGGCGAGCTCTTCGGCTGCTATTCGATTGTCACTTTCGGTAGAGTCTCCCATAGCCAACCTTTCTTATCTTCTCCCCCGGCGGCGCTCTATGTGGTTAATCAGCCCCTCCAGCGACATCTGTTTGGTTTCCGATGTTGGCAGCTCGATATCCGTACCGCCGAACATGGCGATATCGAAGTTGCGGTGCCACTCCACCGAGGCCTTGAAGTCGGTCCTCTCCTCGAACCGCTTCGCCCGGGCTGATTTTGGCTTCATCCCCGGCGGGGCAATCCGGGACATGCCGTCGAGATATGACTCGCTGGTGGTGTCCTCCCGGTAGTTGATGGGGGCGTTGGCCCCAAACTCATCGTGGTTGCGATACTTTCCCATCTTCACTCTCCTTCCAGAGCTTTTCATACCATTCCCTCTGCTCCTCACCCGATACCTTCCTATACCTCATGGTGGTGGTGATACTCTGATGGCCGAGGTGCTCCTGCAGAAGTCTTAATCCGTCGCCGGAGTCATCGAGCTTGACCGCCATGACCGCAAAGGCGTCTCGCAGCCGGTGCGGGCTGACGCTGTGCACCCTGCCGGTCTCCGGGTTGACGACACGGGGCAGCCCGGCCCTCTCTGCGCACCCTTTCACAATCTGCCAGGCGCGGTGGCGGTTGACGCCGAAGAGGACATGCTTCCCATTTCGAGAGATAGCCCCGCCGCGGCTGATGTAGTCTTGGAGCATCTCCAGGGTCTGGCCGTCCAGCGGCAGCACCCTCAGCCGGCGTTGCTCTTTCTCCTGGGCTACGGCTTTTCCCACCTTAGCGCCGCACCCCGGGCAGAATTTCGCTGCCCGGCTCAGCCTGCCGCCGCAGTGGGGGCAGGAGAGCTTAATCCTGGCCTTCAGGTGGCGGATGGTGACGGTGCTGTGCTCGAAATCAACGTCGCCCATGGCGACACCCAGCGCCTCAGAAACGCGGCAGCCAAGGTGAAAAAGCAGGCGGATGAGCAGCTTATCCCGCAGGTACTCGGCTGCCTCTTCCAGCCTGGCCACCTCCTCCGGCTCCAGATAGGCTTTAGCCATTACTGCTCTCCCTCCGCCATGCCTTCGGTGACCATCGGCATGACCATCCCCATCATCATGAGCATCATCAGCATGGGCATCATGGCCGAGAACATGTCACTTACTCCACCGGGATTTCCGGTGACGATGATGACGCTATCCTGCTCGGCAACAGCACTGGTGTCCTCAATCCACACCCTGAGGCCATAAGTGCCGTTATCGATGCCGCCGTTGGCCTTGGGGATGAGGATGAAGTCCACCGAGGCAGACTGTGCAGTCGGCATGCTGGCAGCCATCAGCGACACTTCGGCCTCTCCCACGCACGGGTCAACCATGTGTTTGCCGAAGATGTTGGTGTAGTAGGGTCCGGCAAACAGCTTCACCGTCGTATTGACGCCCACGACGTACTTGAAGGAGGCGGTCACCCTGACCTTGTCCCCCACGTTAAACGTCTTGGGCGCCAGCGCCAGCGGCGCCAGGACGATATCCAGTGTCACGTAACCCTCCTATACTTTGGCGAAGTCAGAAATCTTAAACTCGGTTATGTTGGGCTGGGTGCCGACGATAACCAGGGCGTTCTCATACCCGAACAGTGTCTGCGAAAGACCCGGTGAGCCGCCGTATATCTTGCAGTAGATATCGTCCCAGTCTGTCCCCACGCTCGACGGTATGGTGAAGGTGTACGAGTCGGTCACCTCCGTCGGCGTCGTGTACTGGGGGATGCTCTTCGAGTTTTGTCCCACCATCTTCTCATCGAAACCGAACGTCCCGTAGACACCGATGGAGTAGTAGCAGACGGCGCTCGTGATGGCCGGTCCCGAGTACTTGAAGGACATGGTTATCCTGAGCTTGTCCCCGATGGCCAGCGTCACCTGCTTGGGGGCGGGATTCATATACCCAAGTGGTATGTATACCCCACCCGCCATGGTGTAGAACTTCTGGGTGTTGGGGTCGTAGAAGACGCGCTGCCCGGTTTGAGGGTCAACGTACCAGCCGGCGGCGTACTCCGGCGGGTCAGCCTCGTCCTGGAGCGTTCTTAGCACCCCCAGGTCTAAAGCCAGTGTTTTCAGTTCCATGTTTCGCCTCCTCTCACACTTTGTAAAAATCAGCTATCTTAAACTCGCTGACCTGCGGCGTTAAGGCAGCGAGATTAACCACCTTCGTCATCTCGTCGTCAAAATACCAGTAGCCGTCGGCGCCGTACCAGTAGCTGTAGGCGTGGATGGTCACGGCTTTATCCGGCATGTAGAAATAGCCGTTGAAGGAATAGGTGGCCCCACCGTCAGCGTTGGCGCTGTTTGACGGGAAGGTAATCCCCGGCCAGGGCGAGACCCCGTACTCCAGTGCCCCGCCGACCATGATGCCGATGGGGGCGGAGTAGAGGTTTTTAATCCTCACGGTGATATTCACCAGGTCGCCGGGAGCCGCCTGGGACGGAGCGACTATTTCAATCACATCGGCATACTGCGCCATCTATCCCCCTCCTTCCACTTTCAGTGTTCCCACCAGCATCAGCTTCGGGCTATCGAACAGGTCGTCGGGCAGGGGTATCGTTCCCTCATCAACCAGGGGATAACCGGCGTCTTTGAAAGCCGAGTCAACGAGCTCGCTGCAGATGTAGAAGCTGTTTCTCCGGTAGGTAAAGGCAAGCCATTTCAGGATGGTATTCCAGCTCCTGGGCAGGATGCTGCCAAACTTCGCCAGCATGAGCTTGGGCAGGGCAAATCTCGGGATGTCGAAATAGCCGTACCAGGAGCCGGGATTATCGGCCAGCCTCTCGGCGGCTTTAGTCGCTAACATGCCGATGCTCTCATCTACTGGTCTCTTCACCGTGATTTCCTCGCCGGTGTAGCCGAAGAGGCTCCGGATGAGCACGCCCCGCCCGATGCTCTCCACAATCAGCGGCAGCCCTCTTTTCGTCTGGTCAAAGTATATGGCCACGTGGCGGTATCTCACGAACAACCTCACCAGCCAGCTCGTGGCTTTGAAGAAGAGCACGTCGCCCGGTCTAAGCTCGGTGTATTCCACTCTAATCCTGCCCCTCCTTCCTCATAAACTTGCCCCAGATGATGCTGCCGGCCGCTATCAGGCAGCTTCCGCCGGTCACCAGCACCCAGCCGGCGTCGGCATGCGCGGCAACCTCGACACCGATGCCGGCGCCGATAGCCGTGATGCCCATCAGCTCTAACGCTATCGGCAGCACCTTCCTGCTCATCATATCCCCACCATGCTGGCCATCAGGCCCATCATCATGAGCATTGGGAACACCTGCATTGACTGCTCCATCGGCGTGCTCACTCCCGCCTGGGACATCTGTCCCACCATCGAGCCCATGGCCGGCAGCCCGAAGCCGTAGGTATTGTCCTTGTTGACGGCGGCGTCCTGCGGCTTGGTGCAGAAGTAGGGAGCCACCTGCCTGGCCTGCACCCATCTGAAGGGCCAGCTCTCGCCATAGGCACGTCGGCCGCTTTCCCACAAAAGTCCGGTCAACCCGCTAAGCATGGGGGCAGCAAAGCTCGTCCCCGACTTGGTGACATATCTGTCATCGGCTTTCTCACTGGCCATCTCGATGTCAGTGCCCCACATGACGAAGTCGGGCTTGGTCTCCCCCTGCTTGGTCGGCCCGCGGGAGGACTGCTCCCAGATAACCAGCTCCCCCAGTGTCTGAATGGCGCCTACGGAGATGACCTCGGGCTCACAGGCAGGAATGGTGATGGTGGTCATTTTGGGGCCGAAGTTACCGGCGGCGGCAATGACGTCCAGCCCGTACTCCTGGCTGGCCTGGCGGCAGGCAACTCTCACCGGATTATCGGGGTCGCCGTCATCCTCGCCGCCGAAACTGATATTTATCACGTTGGGATACAGCTCATCGGTAGGGTAAAGACCACCGGTCCTGGCTCTCTCCGCCAGCTCACATACCCGGTCAATGCCCTGCACCACGCTTTCGTCACTGCCAAGACCACTATCGTCAATTACTTTTACATTGAGCAGCCTGGCACCCGGTGAGACCCCAGCCTTCTCGCCCTGGCCATGCATGCCCCCGGCGATGACAAAGGCCACCTGCGTGCCGTGCCCGAAGACGTCATCAGCCGTCGGCGAGCCAGTGAAATTGGCTTCGTAGATAATCTTGTCCTTGAGAGACTGGTGTGACTTGCGGATGCCGCTGTCCAGCACGGCCACGGTGAGCCCGGTGCCGGTGAGCGGCGGTGTGAAGTAAGAGCGCACAAGGTAAAAGACATCCGAAATGGTCTCCACCGGCGGGGCTGCCGTCATCACCTGGTGTGTCTTGTATTCCTTGATTGGCTTTACCAAAACTCCCGGCACCTTTGATAGAGCCTCTGCGTTGGCTTTATCAAGCTCGCAAAAGAAATGTCCCAGCAGCTTGGTCCTAACAATGTCACTACCGCCGGCCTTCTTTATCTCAGACTCGAGCTGGTCTGGCTTCACCCCTTTAGCAAATATTGCATATCTCATGGAAACCATCCTTTACACTGTAATTTGTGGCGTATAGGTCACCGCCAGAACCTCACCGTTGGCGACAACAATATCGGGAGAAACCACATCGCGGCAGATACACAACGGGAAAGAGCCGGAGTACCCGGAAGGCGACCAGCTGGACCCGGCGTAGATACCACATTCCCTGACGGTGACATCGCCGCCGGAGTTATTCGTGAAAAGCCTTCGAATGATAAATGAAGCGTTTGGATTCACGACCGATAGGCCGGAGACTTCGCAAGACCCATATTCTATTTCTCGCGGCGTCGTGCCATACAGGTCATAGAGCAGTACGTAGTTATATTGGTAGGAGCCCATCGTGTTCCAGGTTCGCGGATAAGTCGTATAGGCAATGTTAGTTGTATAGTTTGCGCGCCAGTACACACCGCCCGTACCCGCCGGACTGATTCTGATGTGGTATCCCATTCCAGGAAGCATCAGCAGGGGGCTACTCAAAGTGAACTCCCGCCATTCGTAAGGAGCGCCAGTGGGCAAAGTATCGCCGTTAGTAGTTGCAGTTGCCAGAAGCGTGCTAAGGCCGATACTGGGCCCCGAAACCGAATACGCCGACAGGATCTGTAAGGTAATAACGCCCGGTAGCGAACTGCTCCGATAGAGCAAAAGTTTGATCGAGGTTATTACCATCTGCCTTTTTGAAATGATATACATACCGTTCCAGTTCCCCGAGCCGGTGTAAATCTGGTTATTATCACCAGTAATTACTGCATCGAGAGACGCTGCCGGACTTACTGGTGTCCTCTGCCCATGCGGTATACGCTCGATTAAATATCTGTCTTGAGGTGTGACGGGTTGATTACTAGAACCAACCTGGATACCGATCAGTTCACCGGGCAATAGCGACTGAACTCCAGGGCTAAGACAGCCACTTGAGCCTGAAGCTACACTTTCACCGCCTACCCAGACCTCACCATTCCCAGCTGGAGCAGCCACTATGAGAGTGTTCCGATGAGCCCTGGCGTTATTGCCATTAAAGTACTGAGAATCTATAGCCCGGTAGCCTCCATCTACTTGGTAGACGCCACGCCCGGCGGCGTATTGAATCTGGGCATGGCAGATATATAGGAGCTCCATAAGATAGTGGGTAAAGCTATGTGAGTACTCATGTCTCTGTTCAAGAAGCCTGCCAGACCTATTTTTTCTTTCCAAAGTTAATAGTGCTCTCATCTTCAGTCTCCTTAGACATTAGCCACCTGGCGGTAGTTGACCGTCAGCGTCTCACCGTTCAGCACATTGATGCCAGCTGCGATCACATCCCTGATAGTCAGGAAGTTATACTGAGCTGCGATAGAGGCTTTAGACGCCTGCCAGGGCTCCGGTATATCGCCCTTGACTACCAGGCCTATCTCGTAGACAGTTATCGGGGTGCCGCTCAGGTTAGAGAAGTCCCTGGTTATTGTGAAATGGCTTTGAATGGCGTCTGATGCTGGCAGACCAAAGGCAACCCCGCCATATTGAAGCTGCCCGGCTCCACTGCCGTGGGCTATCTGGGTTTGTAGTTTATAGTCACTAATCGTCGGAGCCGTATTACCGGTACCAACCTGAATCCCGTAGCTATCTGTATTGGCAACAGCATTACAGGCAAAATTAAAAGCCGATACACAGATATCTCGTTCTATGTTTCCCGTGTCCCTGATGGTCGCGGGGACGAGCTCGCTGGTAGAGTTCATTTGAACCATCAAGAGGTCAAAGAACTGCCTGACGTAGCTCTTCGATTTAATAGTTCGGTGTTCCCTGATCTTCCCGTCTTTATCCGTGACCGTCCAATCAAGGATGGCGCCCAACTCGCCCGGTGCAAAGACCAGGTGATCAGGATCAAGTGCAGAAGCCTTTGCTTCAAGCTCAACTTTGGCGATTTTCACTTTATCTTTTTCCATATCGTCCTCCTAGAAGTCCATGCTCACCAGGGCATAGGTTCCCAATGGCTGGAAGTATCCTGATCCGGCGTCGATGCACCTGGCACGAATCCAATACATGTTCAGGCCGCTGACCGTATCTTTCGCCCAATCAGCTTGTGGAGTGTGCGAAATCGTGTTCTGCCCTGAGTTCTGAAAATTGCCGGTATCATCAACCGGGTCAACACAGTTGGCCCATGCACCTGCTCCGAGAGAATACTCAAAACCGAGCAGGTATGTTCCCGACCCGGCCACCCCAATATCCTGGTAAATCCTCCTAAACTTCTCGTCGTAGCCCCAGTAGTAGGCATCGTTAATAGCGACTGCTGCTGGAAGTAAATTCATGTCGTCCAGCGTGTAGAAGACCTCAAACATGAAATCCTTGGCGGTATCCGATGTCCAGCTGGTGCCGTAATTAGAGCTATACTCACGATTGCCACCGGCATAAGCAGGTGAAGTTTGGTCACACTGCCACATAAGAGAGCCACTGGCACAGCGCAGCACGATGGCATACCGTGTGGCATTATTCAGCACGTAACCTGTGGTGAAAGGTATATAAATCCAATTTGCATTAGCTGACGTGCACCACTGGATTTCATTACCATTGAATGTGCCCTGGCACAGGTCAGGCCCGGTGGGATGGTTCGAGCCATCGACTGCCCTGATACCGACAGTGACAGTGCCCGGGTAACTGGAAATATTCTGGCGCCATAACTTCAACCTTACTCCTCGAACCCTTTGCGTTAGGGCAGGTGTAAAGGTCTGAGCTTCCCAGGTCGCGGCGGAACCAAGCGAGACATAGGAGTCATCGTTAATGTTGTAATACTGATCGCGGCTCAGCCCTGATTTGGCTGCTGCAGTTTCGTCGGTTTGAACGCCGCCGGCGTCGGCAACCGCTCCGTTGACGGGCACATCCAGGGAAATCACCCTGCCAGCAAGATTCTTCGGCAAATTCTCGGAATACGTTGGAATGAAGGGCTTCTGTGTCCCTTTCAATATTGAAATTGCTGGTTCTAATCTTTGGAACCAACCGGTGTTCACGATTTCTTCAAGGCCATAGGGAGCCATCATAGGAGATAGGATATTTTTCACCCGTGAAGCGGCAAAAGGCTTCTGCGTAGCTTTGCTCAAAGTAATAAAGACAGGGAAATACCTGTTAAGATACATGCCACCTGGCATCCAGACCACCCGGTTTCCCGGCCCAGCCGAGGTCAGGACGTAATTAGCTAGGCCAGGGGGCAAGGTCTCCAGTATTGACCCATTGTGTTGTACTATATGGCCAATACCAGCGCCTTCAGCGACATGCCGTATATTGGTTATGCCTTTCCCGCCCCAGTCCTTATCAGTATCGATCTGAAGCTCAGATAGCTTCTTGATTCCTCTGCCTATCAATAAAAGAGACACTCTTTTCTCCTATGCGCCCGGCGGCGCCTTCCAGGCAACCAAATGCCCACTCCCACTTGAGGTAAACTCATCACCAATGCTTCCTGGAGACAGCTTTATTATCCTGGTGCCGTCATTGATGATGACGTCCCCCTTTTGCATACCAGCGGCAAGCTCCCTCAGATTGGTGATACCAAAACCCTGCCAATCCTTATCGGCATCAATCTCAAGTTGGGAAAGCGCAGTAACATTTCTCGGTAGCTTTAGTAGAGTCATCACATTGCCTCCAGCATAAAGTCATAATCTACCGTCTTACCGTTATCGGCGGCGTCATTGCTCTGGAGAGTTACCCTGAGCGCCTCGTGAATCCCCAGCGTGCCGTTGATTATCCACAGCCCGGGCGGGTCGGTCACAGCGTTAAACGACTGCTCATAGACCTTACGCTCGGCCCCGTTCACCGGTATGTAGAGCCTGACGGTGATGGCTGTACCGGCCAGGTTGTGGATGCTGAGAAGCAGGGCGTGAATCTTATATCGGGCGTTGTGGTCGCCGATGCTGACTACGTCCGACTCAGCGGTCTGCCAGTCGGCCGTGGTCGAGCCGGTTACCGGTGGAACACCCTCGAATTTGGTCACCAGCGTGGTGACGTTGTTCTGCACCTGGGTGATGCTGGTCTGCACCTCCGAGATGACGTTCTTTATCTCGGTGAGGTCGACCTTTTCCTTTTTGCCTTCGATGTAAAACTCACCCGGCATTATTCACCCCTCCCCGGCGGTAACAGCTTCTTTTCTTCTCTAACCGGCAGCGCCGGCTGCTCTTTTTCTTCCTTCTGTTTGAAGGCCGAGACCATCACCATGCCGAACATCCCCATCATGAGCATGGGCATCATCATTCCCAGCATGGAGCTCCAGTTGGTGGTGGTCGTCGTGGTCGTCCCCGGCCAGGCCGGCGGCAAAGCCGAGGTGGTTGGCGCAATCAGCCTGGTGGCTACTGAGTCGATGGCCGCGCCGGTCTCCCGTTCCATAAGCGAGACGGTGAGGTCGACATTGGAATCGGTAAAGCGCAGGGCGCCCTTCAGCGTCACGAAGTCTCCCGGCTCAACCTTGAACCAGGTGTAGCCGTAGACGGGCAGGGCCTCCTCGCTTATCAGAGTGGTGTCGCGGGAAAGCCGGGCCATCAGGGCGTATTCCTTCTCAGTATCGGTGGGATTAGCCACGTAGATGTTGCAGCCGATGTCGAAGCCGGGGGTATAGACGATGTAGGGAGCTAAATCCCAGAAGATGTCTCCCTGCTTACCAGCCATAAGACTGATCTGCATCGCTTCAAATCTCATAGTGGAAACTCCACCTCCTCGCCCTTAAAGGCTTTTCTTGCCAGGGATAGGGCCCAGGCGCCCACCGCCACCATCATGGCGATGCCGATCACCACCGGAACCAGCTCCTGGAAGAACTGGGGCCAGTAGTAAGCGGCCGGGTAGTAGCCCTGGTACTGCTGCGGGTACTGGCTCATGTCTTTGCCTCCGCAATTTCCGCCGGCCTGGCCTCTTTCACCGCCTTCGGCTTCTCCCTGACAGACGCCGTGAGCGGCTTTACCACCTGCATCATGACGAACATCACCAGCACCATCATGCCCATGCTGATGAGCCCGGTAATCAGGTCCTTTAGCGACTGGGGCAGGATGAGCCACAGGAGGGAGCCGAGGAGCGGCGGCAGCACGGTGAGCGCCAGTATGCCGATGATAATGGGCATCCAGGCGATCCCCTTCTGCCAGGCCAGGTAGACCGAGGGCTGTGTCATGTCGGCGTAGACGATGCAGCCGTAGCCCGGCCAGGCGGGAACGCCGGCCTCAACCAGCGCCGCGTTCAATTTAGAGAGGGCCTCACCGGTGGGAAAGTCGGCGAAATCAAGGCGCGCCAGCATCAGGGCGCCCTCGGCCGCCCCTTCTTCCATAGTAGTGAAGATATCCAGGTCCTTGAGGGTGGCCGCTGACCCTATAAGCGCCGCCCGGTAGCCCGGTGGTATCAAGCCGTTCATCTCCAAGCCTCCTGAAATCAAAAGGGGCTGAACCAGGGGTAACCCACGGCTCAGCCCCTCTGGAACCCCGTCACGGAGCTCCAGGCAAAACACCTATGCCGGCTTTTAATTCCTGTTTTACATTATTGTTTACCTGGCACAGGCCGGTTACCTCCTGTTCAGGCCGAGCCTCTATCCCCGGTTCACGATAGCGGGGCCAGGAGCTTGCCCTTCCAGCCGTAGGGCGTCAGGCTGACCACCCGGTCAGATGCGAGAGCGGCGCCAGTCACCTCGGCGCAGATGGTGAGCTTGCTGCCCGGCGGTAGCCGCAGGGGGGCGCCAATCGCGTCTCCCACGTCGGCGATCCCCGGGGCGCTGCCGTAGCATGAAGCCGTAAATGTCTTGCCGGCGTCATCGCCCTTGTTGGTCGCCCAGAAGGGCAGGCCATCGGCGTCCGGTGTTGCCGCGGCATCAGGCCAGGTAGATACCCTCACATTGGCGTAGACGGTACCGCCGTCCTTGGCCGGTGTCACCAGCACCAGATGGGTCAGGAACCATATCTCTGTGCTCGGCACCTCGATGGCCTTCCTGGTGGCGTAGATGCCAACGCCGGTGCCCGAGGGCACGGTCAGCGTCGCCGTCTGGCGGGAGTCAATCTTGCCGAACGAGTTGAGCTGCTCGGCCAGGACCAGGGCCTCGATGAATGCCTGTAAGGGCAGCCCTACCCAGACTCCCTTCTTATTGTCGAAGACGCCCATGAGCCGCATCACCGCATCCAGCGGCGGCACCCATCCCTTGGGAGGCGCCACACCGGGATAGCCAGGATACGCCTGCTGGGGCGTAAGCCCCTCTAATGGAGTTAATACCTTCTCCATGTTTTACCTCCTCTTTTCTTTTACTTCACCTCCTACTTGGACGGTGCCGTGATGCCCTTGAACATCGGCATCATGATGGCGAACATCAGCATCATCATTATCATGGGCATCATCGCCGAAAACATGCTCGTCCAGTCGGTCGTCTGCAGGGGATAGTAGCCCCCGACCGTCCCGTACTGGTATTGCTGGGGTCGGAATCCCTGTTGAACCTCGTACACCTTAGTACCTCCTTAAAATTTTTGCTGCCGGCTATTCCCGGGCGCTGGCGGTGATGCCCTTGAACATCGGCATCATGATGGCGAACATCAGCATCATCATTATCATGGGCATCATTGCCGAAAACATGCTCGTCCAATCAGTCGTCTGCGTGGGGTAGTAGGCGGTTGGTCCGCTGACCTGCATGGCACCGTACTGCCCTGGGGCTACCGGCCCGCTTACCTGTTGTGCTGTGTACATGACTACCTCCTTAACACTCTTGACTCGTAAAGCCTCTTGGCCTCCCGCTCGATACACTTGATGTCATCGTGGGGGCAAACGCCAATAGCCGTCTCCACCGCCCAGTGCCCGTACCTCCCCTCAAGCTCTAACCTCTTTTCGTAGGGTATGGGGTTAGAAACGGCCATTATCACTACCCGTGTTGCCACCGCCGCGACAGTGACAAAACCGATAATGGCGACTCCCCAGCCGAAGACAGTTCCCCAGTCCAGGCTGGGGAGAGCTTGCCCGTAGTAGACATCAAGCTGGGAGTCCATTATTCAAACATGGCACGCTTGTAGCCGGCGACCACGTCGTCACCCTTGCCCTCGACACCAGCCCCGTAGTGAGTGACGCGGCCCTCTTTGACCTTCATCCCGGTAGGGGCAATGCCCTGCATGCCGGTGCGATAGGCCTCTGGAGTGGCCTTCTCCCCATAGGCGCGAGGGACATCCCTCTCCAGCTCTGCCCAGCTTGCATACTTACCCATTGCGACACCTCCTGTTTAGTTTCCTGCCCGGTCGCGGCCGGACCGTCGGAGGCTGCAACCTCGACCAAAAGGAAAAGGGGGTCTGCCCTCAACCTTCCCGTCGAAGGTTGCAGACCCCCTTTTATAAAGCCTCTGAGCCGCCGATGAAAGCAATAAGCCCCAAGAGCCGACTTCCATCGGCAAGCTCTTGGGGCTTCAGTTAAAGCCTATGATACTATCTTGGTTCCTGTCAAGGTTTTACGTGCGTATATACGCCGGTACTAACGTCTAGCCTTGGCCGCTGCTCCGGCTTTCTTTTTGACACGGATGAGGACGCCGTCATTAACAATAACCTCGACCGTGTCACCGGGTTTAAGACGGTTATAGGTTATCCACGCCTTGGGCAAGGTGACGGCAAAGCTGCCCTCACCAACCCGGAACAGGATTCTTTCCACCTTTATCGGCATCAGGCTGACCTCTCAAACATGGCTTCGTTCCAGTTCCGCCACTTTTTCGGCTGCGCCTCGGCGTATTTTCTTACTGCCTTCTCCGCAGCCGCTTTCTGCCAGGGCTGCAATCCGTAAGTGCTCAGGTTCTCACTAGGATTGGGGTTACTCTGCTTCGGACCGGAAAGCTCGTAAGACGTCCTCAGCAGCGTTGCCATAACCACCAGCATCATCATGTACTCAAACTGCTCAGTCCACATCCACTATTTTCCCCTTCATATCAAACATGGTGGCAAAGCCGTAGGCGAGCTGGTCGGCCAGCTTGTCCACCGGCTCGCTTAAGGGGTAGTTCTCAGCGGTGTTTATCAAAAAGAACCTGACCTCAACCCTCCCCTCCCGGCGGTATTTCCGTATCTCCATGCGGAGGTGCTTGCCCACCTCCTTCGCCTGTTCCATCTGCTGCGGACTGACTCCGAACATCCCTGGATTGAACATCTTCCCTTTCCTCCTTTACCTGTTCCTTTTCCCAGCCGGGCGGTGTGCCCTTAGCTGTTTGCGCCGCTACCTGCCCCTGTGGTCCGGGCTGGCTTACGTGTTCATACTCCCAGCCCTCCGGTGGCTTGCCCTGGGAGCCGGGGAACATTTTCTGCTCCATCATGTGCTCCATCATCTCCCACATCTTGTCCAGGCGCTTGGTGAACATCTCGTTCATGTCCTTAGGCGGCGGCCCCTTGGGCATCTTCTCCTCCAGGTAGCCAACCACACCACTGACAGCGGTATGGGCTGCCTCGCGGGCAATATCGTAGCTGGAGGCTTTCGCCCGCTCCGCCGCTTCCCTCTCCTCCTGCCGCAGCGCCTGGAGCATCTGGATCATCGGCGTCATCGCCTGCGCCTGGGTGGTCGCCAGCTCCTGGTTCAGGCGGGCGGCCAGTAGCAGCATGGCAATGCCGTCAACAAAGCCAACCTTATAGTCCCCGTCCTGGAGGCGGAGCTCCTGGAGCACTGCCTCCGGGGTAAGCACGTCATACCGCCCCAGTCTCTGGGGAAACTGGCGCTTGAGCGATACCAGTGAACTGCCCGCGTCAGACGGCGGCAACTCCCCGTTTTTCCGCATGTCGCTCTTGACCCGGCTTACCGTGCCGCGGGGTATCTTTTCGACATCAACGAGTTCCTGTTCCAGCCGCTCCACATCCTCGTTAGTCTGCGCCTCAGCCAGGCGACGCTTGACATAGTCCAACCTGCCCTCATCATTTTCAACCATCCTGCACCTCCCCAAAAAAAATAAAGCCCAGAGCCGGCAAACGCCGGTCGGCTCTTGGGCTTTGATTTTATTCTAGCCCCTCACCGTCCGGCTGTCAACCCGGCTACTCCTTGCTACACACGGCAGTTATGGCTGCTACACGTAAAGGTCTAATTCTGCTACACTCGCCATGTGTAGCACCGCCACGTGTAGCATGCTACCAAACCCCCTACCAATACGGTGCCGGGTCACCCCCTACCAAAGAATCTAGCTATAACCTTGGCCTGAATTTCGTGGTGAATCTCCTCCACTTCATCAAATCCAGTAGCACGGTTACAGCTAGCTCTCAATTTGCAGACAGGGCACTTGAACATCATGTAGCTCCCCAGCCTCTGCATTTTCCCCCCGAGCTCATCCTTCCTGACATAGGCCGGATTGAAGGGCGGCGGGTCTGGTTCGATGCCAGCCAGGACCTTGGCCCGCTTATGCAGCTCCAGAAACTCAACGTAGCCCTTCTTTATCTCAACCATGTCACACTTTAGCTGGAGCCTCAGTAGCTCACCGTGCTTCATGATGTACTCGTAAGCCCGAGTAATCCTGATAAACTCTACCTTGGCCTCCGGCGAAGGGTTGATGTCGGGATGATACCGGCGGGCCAGCCTAATATAGGCTCGTTTAATCTCCCCTGTTGAGGCATCCGGGGAGACACCAAGCACCCCGAAGGCATCATCGCCCCGGTAGGTCTTCCTTCTTACCTTTCTTGGTGCTGCCAGTAGCAACCGCCCGCAATAATAGTCCAGTAACATAGCCCTCCCTGAACCCTCTACTTTCCTCGTCTTTTCGCCGCGCTTCTTCGCATACTATGCCCAGTTCCACGGCCTTAGCCCATATCATGTCAAAGTCGCATTTAGACATGCCTACCCTCAAAGCCCTTCCGCAGGTGCTCTTTGGCCTCGTCAAGAGCTTTTTCTGCACAGGCTTGGGAGCAGACAATGGCAAACCAAGGCTGGGGTAAACTGCCATAGCTGGCCGTGGCCTGTTGGTGGAGAGTTAAACACTGTGGAGCCATGACCGAGACAGCCGCCCACCCTGTCGGAGTGCCATATATCGCGGTCTGGAATCCAGAAGGTGTCAGCCCAGCGGCTGAGTCTACGTGTTCCTTCCCACATACATCACAGACATACTTGATAGCCATCTCACCCTCCTTTTGTCGGTTCTTTAACCTGAAGGTAATTCTGTTTTAGCCACTCTGCAATTTTACCCAAAACATCATCAACACACCCTGCTGAGCACATGTGCCACTCATAATAGGGTCAAAACGAGGCCCTTCGGCGATTATTTTGAGCCAGCATGGCGGTTCCTCAAAGTTCTGACGCCTGTCTACCTTGCCACAACTACTGCATGATGCCGAAAAGCCGGGTTTTAATATGCTGCTCAATCTAGTCTCCCAGTAATAGCTTGATCACCTTCTCCACCCCAAGCTGTGGGGCCAGCCTGGCCACCCTGATGCTGTCCCGCACATCCTGGCTTCGGCCATCTAGCCTCCTGGCTATCTCCTCGGCTAGCTCCGGACTGGTGCTCTCACGGCGCACCAGCACCCCTCTAACGACTGTCAGGTATTCGTCCCGACCGTAGGGATTCAGACGGCGTATGGCAAAGCGTGAGCGGAGCTCCGGAGAGAGCATGTCCACCCGGTTGGTAGCGGCTACTACCCAGAGGGTGTTTTGCAGGTCAAGCTCGCGCCCGACCTTTGCTCTAACCAGGCGCCCGCCCTCCATCATGGAAAGCAAGGCCGCGGTATCGGCGGCGTTCATCTTGTCTAGCTCGTCAACAAGCAGTACCTGCGGCTGCCGCTCGGCGACCAGGTCCCACAAACCGGCTTTGGATGTGGCCGAGCCAACCAGCCAGATGGCTCTTTCTCCGCAGGCCCGCTCAATGTCCCAGAGGAAGAGCGTCTTGGCCAGGGCCGGGGGACCGGCGAGCAGCACATGCACCGGCTTCTCGGCCAGCAGAGAGGCCCGGAGAAGCTCCTTGACCTCGTTATGGCCGATGATATCCTCAAAAAGGTCGCCGGGAAGGCTTAGTTTTTGATTCTGGAGCGTTTTGGCTGTTTCCTCAGCTTGCGTCCCGGTGACAATTTTTCTCCCCAGCTCGCTGAGGCGGTAGCCGGTGTAGGAGTTGGACCTGAAGACATTCTCCAGGTAGCCGTCCTTGAACAGCCGGCTCAGCGTCGCCGGCCATACCCGGACATGGCGCCACGACCAGCCAATCTTATACTCCTTCTCCATGTCGTGAGAGTCCTCAAACTTCGCTATCTCGTTCAGTAGCTCCAGGTCGCCTTCTTTCATCGCTCATCATCCTCCCTCAGCTATTTAATTCCTCTTTGCTTGCATATTGCCCCATATGCCGCATTGACCAATGCGGCTAGAAACCCAAATCCTGAGCCAGCTCGGTCGGGATGCAGTTTGGCTATCAATTCCAAATACCGTTGCCGCACCTCCTCATCGGAAGCCGACTCGGGCAAGTTCAAAACCTTATAAGGGTCAAGAGCCATCTGCCCACTGGCCATACCCTGCAGTTGCGAGAAGTTCATACCCAGAGACTTCATCAGGGTGGCAAGCTCGTCATTTAGGTGACCCTGCATCTCTTCCTGGATGACCTCGAAGATTCTCCGGGACATCCGGGTAAATCTATTCTGATTCAAGGCTTTACCTCTGACGAGAATTCGCCAGCTATTACCCTGGCCAGGTCCTTAATGTCCTCTGGCCGGACAATAAACTCGTGCTCAAAGCCGACTCCTTCAGTCAGCATGCGCCAGCACCACCTCAGCCTGTCCCAAAGCCTGGCCGGAGTCGCCCAGAAATAAATCTCAACGAAACGCCCCCTCGGGCCGGCATTCTTTAGCTCCGAGATGTCTATGGCACACCCGGGCTCGTGACAATCGCTCTGGAACCGTATTACCCGCTCTTCCTTGTCATCAACCAGTATTTCCATTTCCTTTTCCTCCTGCGAAAGACGTATTATCCTGGACA
>Ga0315282_10000997_pt1 | contig 54664 bp, 53 predicted proteins | sample YL17G07_20_MG_FD_203693 | JGI IMG/M metagenome (GOLD analysis project Ga0315282, IMG submission 203693) | Sediment microbial communities from Yellowstone Lake, YNP, Wyoming, USA - YL17G07_20 | ecosystem: Environmental > Aquatic > Freshwater > Lake > Sediment | place: USA: Wyoming | collected...
TGCCTAAGATACTTAAGGAACAAAAGCAGAATATCCATTAGCTCTGTATTCATCTGTTGTTTCACTCCTAATACAATATATGAATACAGGGCAATAATATAATTTACAGCAAATAAATTACACTACCGAGGGGAATGCTATTGAGCGGATGTTGTTTTGTTCCGCTAGTTTGAGGCAATTTCGATAGCACATTGCGAGTTGCTCGTTTTCGCCGCTTTTGCATCCGGTCCATTTGGGCCCTACCGTGTGGATGACATATTTTGCCGGTAAGTCGTAGCCTCTCGTGAGCTTTGCCTGGCCGATGTCGCACCCCTTAAGCTGGCGGCACTCTTCCAATAGGCCGGGACCCGTAGCGGTGTTGCCACAAAGGCGGGAGAGCTGCTAGAAATGGCTAATCAATAAATTCTTTATAATTAGATAATAAATAGGATTCTAAGCCATTGATGTCATGAGGTAATTGCTTATTTAATTTTTGTTCTATAAATCGGAAACAAAGGTCAAAATATTCTAATGATGACTTATACAAAGCTGACATCTCATCCTTATCATATTTCTTGACCTTGATATTGCCCCATTGGTCAACGCCATATCTCGATGACACATATTTATTTTCTAGCCTTCTTAAAATAGGGATGAATCGCTCAAAATCCCTCATATCCGGGATAATTATCTTTTCGATAAAATCAGTGAATAAATGCTCTTTCGTGATTAAAATATTGTAAGTAGATAGGCATGCTTTAGTCGCTTTTTCACAGAGCTGCTCCATATGAAAAATTGCCGGAGCATATAAGCCCATGTTGATGGCCATTTCGATAAATGGCTTATCGTTGAGGGCGTCAATTAAGTATCGTATAGCCCTTGCTTCATTGATGTTAGACATAGTATCCGACTTTAACACCTTTTATGTACAAGGGCCTCATGTTCTTGATCAAATCCTTGAACCGCTCGATCACATTTTTTCCATATAGTAACTTGTGCCCATGATAGACTTCATATATGAATGGCGAGGGATATTTTACATTGTTCACATTTATGATGAACGCCTCTAATGGCCTTTTTATCTTTTTGGAAACCGTTCCCCGGATATTTACTATAGTATCAATATAGTGTTCAGGCATTGCGTTTACAAATATCAGTATATCATAATCGCTGGCCTTGTTTTCCGTCCCCTTCGCTACACTTCCGAATAAATAGATCGCCTCTACCTCGCCCAGCTCTTTCAGGATGGCATGTTTGATTGTTTCGAGGTCCTCGCGTGTAGCTTGGTCCATATTGATGCACTCAATTGATATTACCATTGTAATAATATAAACTTTTAACTTAATAGAGGTCTGAAAGAAATATCCGCTGAGTGCCTATCATCGCCAGACAGGCTTTCGTCGACTTCTCGCATAACTGCTCAATATGAAATAACGCCGGCTGATAATATTTTGAATGGAATAATAGCTCTGCTACCGACTTATCGTTTAAAGCGTCCATCAAGTACCTTATCGATCGTGCTTCGTCGATATTAGACATGATATCCTATCTGTATGCCATCCCTGACGATAGGGCGAATATCCTTGATCACATCTTTGCATCCGGCAATAACGTCTTTTCCATAGACTAGATAATGGTTATGATAGACTTCATACAGGAATGGCGACGGATACTTGAGGTCTTCTATCTCGAGGATAAAAATTTCTAAGGGCCTTTTAATATTATCCGAGGCTTCATTAATGATGGATAACGCTTTATCTAGCTTGTTTTGAGGATATTTTTTTACGAAGACTAAAATGTCGTAATCGCTTCTTTTGTTTTGGGTGCCTTTTGCCACGCTTCCGAATAAGTATATGGCCTCGACTCCCTTTAGCTCTTTTAGAATGGTTTCTTTTATTATCATCAGGTCTTCATGCGTGGCGGGGTCCATTTTGTAGCCTACTTTTAGGTTTTATTATGCGTCGCCCGTATATTAATTTAGTCTAACGTGTTGTATCATGTTTGTCTGAGCCCTGGGTTTGTACCATAACGCCAGGGATCATTTTTGTATGCCGATTCGTAGGCGTTGTACGTGCTTTTGCCGAAGCATACCATGAGGGCTTTGTTCACGGACGTTGTCCGGAGCCCTGTGGCGATCTCCTTCATGGCAACAGGTGCCGCCTTTTCTATGGGATACCCATATGCCCCGGTACTGATCGAGGGAAATGCTATTGAGCGGATGTTGTTTTGCTCGGCCAGTTTGAAGCACTCGCTATAGCAGGATATGAGTTGCTCGTTTTCGCCGCTTTTGCATCTGGTCCATTTGGGCCCTACTGTGTGGATGACATATTTTGCCGGTAAGTCGTGGCCACGGCTGAGCTTTGCCTGGCCGGTATCGCATCCCTTAAGCCGGCGACATTAATCCAAAAACTCGATAGAAAATATCCAGGACAAAAAAAGCTTATCTCGTAACAAAACCTATGTAGTTAGATTTATAAAATTCCTTCAGCTCATTTATTTTTCTTGGGACTTGCTTACCATAATCATGCTCAATAAAAGTAAAACATAATTCTAAATACTCCAGGGCGCTATCATATATCTCTTTTACATCTGTTTCTTCATATTCGTCCAGGCTCATACTACCAGAGGTATCAACACCATATCTTGGCTCAAAATAATAATTCTCGATATCCCTCAATTTTGGTATGAACCTCTGGAATTTATCCAATAAATCGCCGGATACCGGTAAAATCTTCGTCTTGACCAGGTTTGAAAAAATGTGTGTCCTAATCGGTGAATTTTCCTTGTTCTCGGTTATTAACAGGTCGTGGATGGCTAAACAAGCTTTTGTAGATTTTTCGCACATTTGCGCAATATGGACTAAGGCCATGTCGAGCTGTTTTTCGCGTATCAGAACTTCGGCCGCGTCCCTGTCCTTAAGAGCATCTATCAAATACCTTATAGCGCGTGCTTCAGCCCTTGATCGTTTTAAGTCAGACATGGTATCCAATCTTAACGCCGTCCATGAAAAATGGCCTAATATTTTTAATTACTTCTTTGCAACGTCTTATGACGTCTTTTCCATGGATCAAAAGGTGATTATTATAGACTTCATAAAGGAATGGCGATGGAAATTTTAAATCTTCCGTTTCGAGAATAAATAATTCTAGTGGCCTGTTGATATGATCGGAAACATCGTTTCTTATCCTGGAAATGGATTTTATTTTATTTTTCGGAAGCTTATTGACAAATACTACGATGTCATAATCGCTTGTTTCTTTTTGGGTGCCTTTTGCGACGCTTCCGAATAGGTAGACGGCATCGACGTCGTTGAGTTCTTTCAGTATGGAGTCTTTTATTTTAATCAGGTCTTCCCGTGTTGAGGCATCCATAATCTGACCAGCTTGCATGTTATACTATGGTGGGAGTATATAAAAATTTAATCCGCTATGCGAAGTTGACCCCTGATACCTATGTTTGGCAATGTTGGGGTCGGGACTGGTTCTTTAATGCCTGGTACCTTCCTCGTGCGTTGTTTTGTAGGCGTTGTACGTGCTTTTGCCGAAGCATACCATGAGGGCTTTGTTCACGGACGTTGTCCGGAGCCCTGTGACGATCTCCTTCATGGCAACAGGTGCCGCCTTTTCTACGGGATACCCATAGGCCCCGGTACTGATCGAGGGAAATGCTATTGAGCGGATGTTGTTTTGCCCGGCCAGCCTGAAGCATTCGCGATAACAGGATGCGAGGAGTTCGGGTTCGCCATGTTTGCCGTCCTTCCATATGGGCCCTACCGTGTGGATGACATGTTTTGCCGGTAGGTTGTAGCCCCTCGTGATCTTTGCCTGGCCGGTATCGCACCCCTTTAGTTTGCGATACTCTTGTAATAGGCGGTGACCCACGAGGCGTGAATGGCGCCGTCGACGCCACCACCCCCGATGAGGGTGGGGTTAGCCGCGTTAACGATGGCGTCTACGCGTTGATGAGTGATGTCGTCGATGATGATATCGAATGACTTGTTTTCGAAGGCCATAGGTATCACCATAAGAAGTATTAAAATATAAAGAGAAGAAAAATTATGAAAAATACCAACTTAATTTTTTATTTAGATTTAAATCAAATCTCGAATATAAATTATCAATTTCGTTATCTAACTCAGCATTTTGAATTTTACTTAGGTCGGGTAAATTATAATTATTTTTCACACAATAATTTTTAATGCTATTTAATTTAAATATTCTTGATTTTAAAATATCATTATTTTGAATGTCATCATAATAAGGTGGCTTTCCCAAGTTGAATTTTTTATAAATTCTATGAATTGAACTCCATTTTTCCATATTTATATCATACTCTAATCCCTTATCCTTTGCATATCTTATCCAAATATTGTGTTGCCTTACTCTTTTTCTAAAATCTCTTACTTTTTTATCGGTCCATCCTTTATGAATATGATATTCATTATTTGATTGCCCTCTTCTAAAAGCATAATAGTTAAATCCATCAGATGTAGAATCCAATGGTCTGTATCTACAATCTGTAATTTGTACGCCCCATTTCTTACAATATTCAATTTTTGTCAACATTTTTTCATAAGGTATATTATAATTATAAATCATAAATACCGATATGTCTTTAGGTACATATCCTGCATCAATTAAAGTATCCAATTGTTTTTTGATATTAGACCAACCATTAATACCATTGTCCCAAGCAATTTTTACATTCTTAAATCGAGCTTTTTTAAGCAATGTTGCTAACTCTGGATCTTTTTGCAATAACCTTCCATCGAATCCACTTTGTGATTCAAAACTTACTCTCTTATTATTTATTCTAAGTTCGGCTAAATCTGATAATATCTTTTTAATTTGGGGATTTGATAAAAAATTATTATCAAAAAAAATGACCTTATTTTTTCCTACAGCTTTTAATTCATATAATAATTCATCTGATTTTTTATAAAAGATTTCAGGTTCAATTTTCCATGTACCACAAAACCTGCATCTCCTTATACAACCACGCATTGCGTGAGTTACATGATGATCTATCGTACCTTCTATAAGTGAATAATCAGGTAAGAATTTTTCAGCTTCTTTATGTAGACCTATATGCCATCTAACATTAAACTTATTTGCCTTTTCAATAAAATCGCTTGTATTATAATGTAAAGTAACGTATATACCGCCTATAGTTATTTTTGCATTTGGAAATAGATTTCTATAATGCTCTACAGACTCCCATACATATTTTGACCAATATGTAAATATCGATGTTATTATTATTTCATTAGGTATAAAACCAATTGCTTCTTTTTCTTTATTACCTCTAACTAATTTCACATTATAATCTTTGGATTTATAATATGCACCTATTTTTAAAAGACCAATAGGAGTAAAATTTTTGTGTATATTATTGGCCTTATTTTTACTTTTTTTAGGATAAGGGAACTCTGGTTCAACAAGTAGTAAATTATTATCCATACTATTACCGTCACAAATTAACGCATATTTTTAGGCAAATTGATATCAATATCTAATTCGCGACAAAGCTTGATCAATTCTTTAGTTAATTTTCTAATTTTAGCTTTGTCTTGGTTACTTTCCGATAATTCATCGCGTTGTTCCCTTTTCATTGATTCTACTCTAATTGTTATATCGCTAACAGCTTTTATGAACGGAGAATCAATTGTAGGTTTATCTGATTTTAATTCATGGTATACTTGTTGGCAATCTTCACCATATTCGAATAATCTTTTTTTAGCTTTTTTATCTTTTAAAATTGTTGGGATTTTTCTAATATCTTTAGCATCTTGGAACTGGCCATTTTTTATAGCACCAATTATTTTTTCTTTTATCTCTGGATCGGTAGTACTTTCTATTTTCTTTATTTCACCATTAGATACCAACTGGACAAAATGGCTAAATTTAGAAGTATCTTCAACATTTTCTCTTATCATTATTTTATAAGCGTCAATATGATTTTGAATCCAAGCTCTACATTGACCTACGATTTTTTCTAATTCTTCCCAAGAGTAGTGATCCCTCTCGAGCATCATTGTCATCCAATACCCTTTCTCATAAGTCTCCCATTTTATCTTTCCAATAATATGCTCATTTCCAAGTAAAGCGTTTACTTCTTTTGGTGTTACATCGCCCAATAATATTTTACAATCAATATATTTCCATTTATCGATTTTAAATTCATTATATAAATGTCGATAACAACATAAGCGAGTATTACCTTCTAATACTTCGTTTTTATAAACAATAATTGGATTTTGTAATCCACCATTATCTTCTATATTTCTTTTTAATTGATGAGTATTATTATTATTATCCCATAAGATCGAATCTATCTTTTCTTCAGTGACTTCTCCATTGTTACCCTTATTTTTAAATAAAATCGATGCTATTCTGGGGTTATCATGATGAAATTTTAATTGATTTATATCCATTTTTTGATAGAGACATGGAATTTCCTTATTTCCGATATATATTGATTCGTTCGCCATTAAATACCTCCCAAAATTTGTAATATATTTTCTTTTGATAAAATTTCATTATTATAAGTTATATCCGTAATATCACCTAATGCAAATTGGGATATTAGATGCTTCTTCTCTAATATTTCATCGGTATATTCATCAATTGTTCCTTTAGCTAATATTTTTATAATATTACATTTTTTTGTTTGACTTATTCTATGAATTCTATCTTGCGATTGTAAATAATCATCCATTTTAAAACTTCTATCTAAGTAAATAGCATTATTAGCCGATGTTAGTGTAAGACCTTCTTTTGCTGCTGCAGGATTAGCTATAAGCACCTTATATAATTCATTACCTACAAACTTATCAACAATATCATTTCTGTCAGATATTGGAATATCTCCGAATAACATCAAAGATCCAAAATTTTCGTACCTTTTTCTTAATAATCGGATATTTTCTCTAAAACTAGTCCATATAATCACTTTTTCTTTTCGACCTATAATTTCATTTACTAATTCATCAATTTTTAAAAATTTTGAAGGTACCTCAATATAACTATCATCAATTAATTTTGGATTAGATGCTATTTGTGTTAACCTTAATAATTTTACTAAGTAATTATCAATTTGCTCGATAATTAATCTTCCATCGGTATTTTTAATTTCTAAATATAGTTCTTCTTTTAATTTATCATACATCAATTTTTGTTTTCCATTTAATTCTACAAAAATATCTGAATATATTTTTTCAGGCAATTCTAAAACATTTTTTGTCCTTCTTATAGCAATTTTATCAATTTTTTCCCTTAAAATTTTTAAATTTTTTTCATATTCTTTTAAATTAGTTCCCCTTAAATCGATTTTAAATAAATTTTTAAAATCTAAATAGCTTGCACCTAATGTTTTTCCGCCATCCAAGAAATAAAATTGTGACCAAAGATCTTCAGGTTTATTAGCTATTGGCGTACCAGTAATGATAATTTTTTTTACCGCTAAATCGCTTAAATCTAATATTGAGCGTGTAACTTTTGAATCAGGGTTTTTAATAACATGAGATTCGTCTAATATAACAGCAAATTTTTTTAATTTCAAGAACATTTCCATTCTTTCGAGTTCAGAAATCACAGATTCATAATTGATAATATAGAAATGGCTAAATTGCATAAAAGAGTGTCCTCTACTAGAAATAGTGCCTCCAAGAATTGTTGAAGATAAATGGCTATGGATTGATATCTCTTTTTTCCAAGTATTTAATAAAGTTTTTTTACATATTATTAATGCTGCATCAATAATACCATTTTCAATATCTGAACATAACGTATCAATTACAACTTTACTTTTACCTAAACCTTGCTCATCAAATAAAGGGGTATTTTTTTCGCCTTTCATAAATTCTGTAGCTTCTATTTGATGTGGGAATGCTTTTGTTTTAGTCGTAAAATCAAATTTGACCATCCTCATTTTCATAAAGAAGCGCCTCGGGTATTAGAATATATGATACATTTTTTTTATTACCTAATCCATTTTCATCTAGTATATTTTTTAAAATCGGTTCCGATTCCTTAGTTATTCCAATGATTAATTCACATATATCTTTTTCATTAATTATTATATCCGAAAAGTCATTTAATTGCTCTATCGTTCTTTTAGATAGTAAATCAGTTTTTGTTTTTGCCTCACCTATACAAATTTTTTTTTCGATTATATTAACACCAATCACATCTGGTTTATGCCTTTTTATTTTAGGTGTGGCATTAATTGCAATAGAGCTTATTATAGATTCATTTCCATCAAAACCAACTATATCGTAACCATTAACTCTCATTTTCCTAGCAATTATTGCTGCAATACGTTGGTGTTGTTTTGTTGACATTATATATTACCCAATTCTTTTTACTATTTTACCAACTTCATTGTATAATTCGATCAAAAGCTTTTTTTTCTGCATATTATCCCCTTCTAATATTTCCTCTTCCTCAAATCGCGTCATATTTTTTAATTCGGATATGACCTCTTCGATATTATCAAATAATTTAGAAGAAAAACCTGGATTAATTTTACTTAATTGTTCAATAGCAAATTTATACCCTTTTTTCTTTAAAATTTCTGTAGAAGTCTTATCATTAAATATTTCTTTTAAATTCCTTACATCTTGAGCTTTTTTAATCTCTCCTTCACCAACCCATTTACAAAAATTTTTTAGATTCATCCCATTAATATCCATTCCATTTTTAATCTTTGGGTTTTGAAATTCAACAAAATAAGAAAATTTAGTTAATGCATCACTTTGTGAACCATAGTCGGGCAAAAATTGTTCTGTCATTTCTTTATATGCATTAACCCAATTTCTAATTTGAGTTATTGTTAATTTAGTTGTACCCATTAATTCTTCTTCAGTATATCCTTTTATTTGCCATAAAATATATAGCAATCTTGCCCTCTCATAAACATCCCAATCATTAACACCACGTAAGTGTGCAATTAATCTAATATAATCCAATGCATTTTCTGGGGTATTTTCCGGTAATACTTTACATTTAATTTTGTGATAAGCATTTTTATTTGGATATTTACGCCGTAAATCTCTATAAATTTCAACCCTTGTATTACCATCGATTACTAAATATCTTGCATTTCTTTTTACCACCCATATTGGCTCTAAAATACCTTCATTTGCTTCAATGCTAAATTTTAATTTTCTTATGGCATCAAAATTCTCTCTAAGTGCAAATGCAATTTCAGCCTGTTTTAGATCTGTTTTTAATTGATTATCTATCCAGAAACCTATTCTAGGATTATTTTGATCTAAATCAATTTCATCTATATCGATATCATACATTTCAATTTCTGTTGGAATTCCTTTTATATTAAATTCCATTTTAAATTTTTCCACAACGTCTCACCCAATTATACTAACATTAGATGATCGAAAAATAAATATTTTGGTGTAATACCAAGACAGCAATAGTGTTATTTGTAAATAAAACAATATTACATGAGTTAATTAAATAAATATTTTATTGATCGTTTTTTATTTTTAAGTTATAAACTTTTATTAGTCTTTAACCGTAATGTATTTATCAATTAAAAAGATTCTTTTAATGATCAAGTGTTTAAAATATTAACCACTACTCGCCGACAGGAAGGCGTCAACTCCTTGCGTCTTTCCATGATACCTAAAAAGAGCAATTGGCTTAGTCCTTAATAAAAACCGCTACGACCCTTTATACGTAAAAAAACGTGGCATGAGGAAAATCTAGCATAGGAAAGTAACAAGGAGGAATAAACATCTTCAACAAAACCACTTTTAAGAGTAGCCGTGCCTCTGGCACGGCCGTTATCTCTACAAAAAACGCAGCCTCATCTTTATTTAATGTAACAAAATTATATGTCATGAGTTAACTATATATATCATGTAAACCTTAATACCTCCTGTACGAGTCGCCCGCTTTCGTCTACCGGGCGCTCGTACAAAGGGGGCTAATAGCCTGGCATCCGGCGGCGACATTAAAAACCTCCATTTAAGCCAAAATATCTGTCCCGGCCGGCGCCTGGCGGGCCATGCTATCCCCGGGCAAAGGGGGTAGCGTGGCCTACACCAAAAAATTACTCGCTCCCGCCCTGTGCGTCGGCGAACAGCTCCCCGACACGCGTCAGCCTGATCCTGAGCTCTTTTTTATCCCGCTCAGTCTCAACCAGGCCCATTCTCTGCAGATTATCAAGATAGTACTTAACGTTCGACCGCGGCGTAGCGCGCCCAAGCCTCCCGTCAAGCAGCTCTTTCATTTCCTTGATAGAGCTCACTCTTCCGCCGCCTACACTACCATCCTTTTCCCTGATGATCCTCAATATCGAATATTCAACATCAGTTATATCCGCAACCGGGAACGGCGGAAACTCGTGGATCTTAGACTCCCCCGCCGCCATACCATGAGCCCCGATCTCCCGGGCAAGCTCCCTGAGCTTCTTAACGGTCTTCGCTTCATCAACATTCTTATCCAAAAGCTCGAAAACGGTATCTACCAGCTCACCCTCATAATAGCGCTCGGGCTCCACGTAGAAGAGCTCCACGTCGCCATATCTCTTATTCAAGAAGGCGGCCATCGTCAGCGCCACCTGCAGGATCTTCGGCGCCGATGAAACATTGATATAGACCGGATTACCCGCCCGGGCCTCCTTATTGATCAACTTAAAAAGCGCCTTAAAGGTCTCGTTAAAATCGTATATATCCAGGTACACTTCTTCCCACTCGATTGGAACTTGGCGGATAGATTTTAAAAATTTCTTCACCGCTTCCCGCTGCTCGCCAAAATCCATATTACTCCTCTTCGGGTCATGGATAAGGAGGTAGGCTTTCAATACGGTAAAATCCTTGAACAAAGGCTTGATCACCCGATCATATTCCAGACCGGCGGGTATAATGTGGACGCCTGGCTTCGCCATGTTATCACTAATAGATAGGCTCACGATAGATATATTTAGCGTATATAGGCGTCACATGTCATAAATATTTAGCACGAGTTTATTGGTGAGAATATGTTTCTCCATTCTTCACCAGCCGGGTCTGCTCCCACTTCTCCTTAAACCACGCGCTATTCTCCGTATGCACAGGTATCAGCACATCAGGGTCCACGGCATCGATAACCCTGGCCAGCTCCTCGCGCGAAGCATGACCTGAAGCATGGAATCCTTTAACGAACTCGAGCTTATCATCAGTAAAGGCAAACCCGAAGGGCTTAATCCCAAAATGCTCCAGCCAGTTCTTCAGCTTCCCGAAGTCGATCTCCTGTTCCTCGGTGAACGCCTCACAGGCCGAGTAAATATAGGAGCCTCCATCGGGCTCAATATCGAGAAGGTGCTTCATGTCGAAGAACGAAAAACATACGATATAACCGTCCTGATCGTTCTTGATATCCCGATGGGTAGCATAATTCACAGGGCATTCGTTCGCGAGCGTTTCGGTCTCGTATTTACTCGATGCTTTATCCTTGATCTCATCATAGACGAGAAGGCCATCCGTGCGGCACGTGCCGTCGGCGCATTCGATGGCATAGAGCCCGTAAGCGTCCTTGGCTGTGATAACAAGCTGCCGCCCGGTCTCCCTGGCGATCTTTTTGAACGTCTCCAGCCTCTCGAAGTTCCTCGCAGAAAAGTCCGCGATGATGAGGCCTTCCGCGCCATCCGCCGTCGCCCGGCACGTATCGTGCACCATAGACTCGGTGACCTCGACGTCGCCTTCACGGCCAGTCCTTGTGCCCTCAATAATAAGGACCGAAGCATTTTTCGCCTCCCTGACAAAATCGGGAAGCTGCTTTGCATTATCGCCGATCCGGAAATCGCCCGTATAAGCGATAAGGGCATCATCCGATTTCAGGGTATAGGCTAAAGCGCCATAGATCGAATGATTCACATCGAATGCTCTGACTTCAAACGGCAGTTCCAGCTCATTCAAGCCAGTTAAGCCGCAGCCGTCGAACTTCCATGCCCTCTTACTTTTACCCCCGGGACGCTGCGATAAAAATACGCCCAACTCTGAAGTACATTCGCCAGTACAGCAAAAGCTCCGGCCATGGTACTCGTTACCGTCCGTCTTGAGCAGGTAGCCGTTGTCTTCATCCGGCACCCTGTATGTCGTGTAGGCGATATCCCCGGCAGCACTGGTCGAGCCTATATCTCTCATAGCTTTCATGATAGCGATGCTCGTCGCCGACGCGACGATGGGGATCGACGGGTCGAGCAGCCCGATGTTGCCGTTGTGGTCCACGTGGGCGTGGCTCAACAGCACAGCTTCCGGCCGGATCTTAGAAAACGAAGGGAGCAGGGGGGCGACGTCCAGGGTGATCAGGTCACGCCGGTACACATCGATCCTCGGGATCATGTCCAGGCAGACCAGGTCATGGATGCCCCGCACATCGCGCTCGCTCAAGAAATCGTCAAAGTATGCGTTCCGCCGGGCGAAGTTCATGCCGAAGTCTAGAAAGAGACCTCTTCCCTCATTTTCCACGTAGATCTTGTTACCGCCAATGGTTTCGGCCCCATCGTAAACGGTAATCGATACCATATGAAACCATAAGAAGGGCCTTTATTTAAATGAAGTGCTCTTCAAGCCATTATAGACATATCATTAATAATTGATACATAACAACATTTATTATCACCAAACGATATCTATTATCCAGTAAGCAATTGAGGAGGTGATAAAACCATGAGCCTAACTAGCCTAAGTGCGGGCACTGGTCCTGCTGCTGCTATACTAATAGGCGGTTTGCTGATATTAGCAAATCATAGTATTTCAGGCATAGTGATAATGCTTGCAGGCGTAGGATTAAGCCTGCTATGGGCACTTCGGTAATTTGGAAACGGAACCCTTATCCTCGTATAGGAATATGATAGGGCATATCTTGTTCTATCATTTCCTATACGTAAGATACATATCATTTTACATATGCAATTGTTCCTTGATAGACTATTGGAAGAGCATCAGGTAATACAAGGATGGTGAATCACGACCTGGGAGTCGCTTACAAGAACAAAGGTTTATTCGATGACTCTATCAAGGAATTCAACGAGGCTTTAAAACTTGAACCCCGATTTGAAAAAGCAAGAGATGCCATCAATAAAGTTAAAAGAATGAAAGCGCTCCAATAAATCACTAAGGGCATCATGTATGATATTTTAAGTCGAAAATCGACCTGGTTATCCTGACGTACTCCCCGGCAATAGCAAAGGATTCTTTAGCCACATCATAAGTCACATAATTAGCCCGATACTTACTATCGTTGTGCATTCTCCTATACCTGTTAAAATCATCGGCTAATTTCTCCCCGAAGTCCTGGTATTTATCCCTTACGAAGGCAACCGCTATCTCATGTGAATTTGGCCCCTTTGTATTATACCCATCAGCCCTCATCAGGCATTCGGCACAAGCCCTCATCACATCATAATTATTCTCAAAAATAAACTTAGCGTTCTCCTCTTTTATTGATATGGCATCAATTATTGATCTAATGAATCTTAACCTGCTTTCGGCATCCTCGATTAAAGCGCGAGCAATACCGGGATTTTCAGAAACTTGCTCGACATCCCCTATTTCAAGGTAGTCATTGAAATCCATCGACAACTTAAACCACTTCAAGGTAACCGGATAATACAATGCCATTGGCGATACTATTAATGAAGTTAGCGTTTTCCTGCTTAACGTTCTTAATTAGAGTTATATTTATTTTTCTATTTAGGGTCTTTTCATATTTAATTAGTTCAGGAAGGCCTTCCATATCTGTTATAACTGCGATATCAATATCGCTTTTACTCGTATCCTCGCCTTTAGCATAGCTACCAAATAGGATAATACATTTGGGAATACGATAAAACCCTTCGAGTTCCGAGATCAAGCCGCTAGAATAGAGCGAATATAGATTAAGCGATCTTTTCAATCCCATGAACTTCTCGCTATCATAGTTCCCCCAATAGTTACTCACGATCTCATTAGACTCGTTATTTAGAAGCCCCTCATTTTTTAACGAGTCTAATATATACTTGGACCCTCTAGGCGTTATTTTAGATCGTCGTGCCACTTCCCTTATATGAAGGGTTACTTTCGGCCCATCAAAAAAGAGCTTCAATATTTTTATCCAGTTTTCATCATTAAGTTCGTAGGATTTTTTATGATTTTGTAATGTATTGATGTTAGTATTTTTTATCTGAACATTTCTATCGCTTATTTTGTTATTATCGATGGGGCACATATGTGAAGTATATTACACACGTGTTACATAAATGTTACGAATGTGTAATATACTTCACACGTGTATACTCAGGTATACATCATGTGGGCCGTCTAATTCGTAAAAGGATAATGAATCTGATAATATAAGGTCATGTAAGCACCTAGAAATACTTGAGGCGCTCATCTTTCTTACTAAGGGCATGTTATGAAATGCAGCTCGACACTATCTCCCTCTCAGATTGCCACTCCTACCTGGCAACGGTCTCTGATGACTCGGTCGACCTCATCGTGATCGACCCTCCCTACAACGAGCTCCCGGCGGCCTGGGATAGCTTCAGCGATTGGGATTTCCTTAATACTGAGTTCAATCGTGTTCTGAAGAAAAGCGGTCAATTGTATATCTTCGGCAAGCAGCCCATGATGGCCGAAATCTACGGCGGGCTTAAGGACAAATTCGAATTCAGGTTCGAGTTGGTCTGGAACAAGGGCAAGGGCTTGTGGACTTCCAACTATCTCCCCATGAGGTCCCACGAGCTGATCTGGTGTTTCAAGAAGAAGGGCGTCAAAAGCTCGGACATATACTTCAACATCGATGCCATCAAGACCCCCGGCGAACCATACGTAAGGAAAAACAAGGTCATCTCGACGGTCCGCAACAACTGGAAGCCCAACCTTACTATCGTAAAAGACGGCCGCCGGTTCCCCCTGTCGGTCATCTACCATCCCAACATTTCGCGAAAGGCCAATGGGGAAGGCACGCCTCACCCGACACAAAAGCCGCTAGCGATATTAAAATGGATAATAGAAAGCTCATCAAAAGAAGGCGATATAGTCCTCGACTGCTTCATGGGCTCGGGCACGACGGCCGTCGCCTGTGCCCAGTCGGGCAGGCATTACATCGGCTGCGAGATCAATGAAGAATTTTTTAATATATGCAAAGAGCGCCTTGCACAATTATCTATTACAGGCGAATTTAATTAAAGGTTTATCATTTACTGAGTGGTTTATTCGTCAACAGTGCCGCTGTCTTCTCCGTGCCTCTAAAACTAATAAACCCACCTCCGTGTATTCCGTGTCTCAAGGGGTCTCTTAGGGGGCGAAGCCCCCTTAAGTTATAAAAAAATCTCCGTGCCTCCGTGTTCATATTATCCATACCACGACGGCATAACTATATTCAATCGCGCTTATTATTTTTTTAATTTATTATACTCGAGTTTAGCCTTATCGTAATCGCTTTTAGCTTTTTCCATCTTATCCCTGGCCATCTGGAGCTCTTGCTCTTTACTCTCTTGGTAGATATTCAGGTCCAAGCTATCGAATTTAACAGCATCGACTTTGGCTTTAATCAATTCACAATATTCTTTGGACAATTCCACGGCTATCGATCTTCTACCAAGCTCTTTTGCGACTTTATTCGTCGTGCCGCACCCGGCGAATGGGTCAAGCACAACATCACCTTTAAACGTAAACAGTAAAATCAAGCGCCGAGGTATTTCCTCAGGGTACGGGGCAACGTGCTTCTCATCGCCCGAGGGCGAGTTAATGGGTATTATATCCCACACGCTGTAGGCGACCTTCCTTACGAACTGGCGGTTGAACGCGGGCACAGCGCTAAAATCCAGGTCACCATTCCCGTCTTTCTGAAAGATCAATATGAACTCATGGTTAATGTTGGTATTGAACATCAGCGGGTAAGGGTTCTGGGTGAACTGCGTCGCCCCTCTCTGCCATTTAGTTGTACCACGGGGCTTACACCAGATGATATCCTTCCGGAAAGTAAATCCGGCCTCACAGCAAAGGGCGACAAAATCCCCGGAAATGAATTTCATGCCCTCATTAGAAACAACCGTACCAATATTTACGGCCATAAACCGGCCGGGCTTAAGCACTTTATAGCACTCGCAAAACACCGACCTCATATCGTCCCGGTAATCGCGGTAGGGCTGCTTATGCCCTATCTGCTTCTTATGGCCATAATCCCGTAAATTCCAGTAGGGCGGGCTAAAGACGATAAAATCGACGCTATCGCCATTGATATACCTGGACAGCTCCCGGCTGTCCTCATTATATATCGTCACGTCATCCATTGGTACACCATATTAACCGGTTGGGCTACAAAGGATGATTGTACCACCTGGTTTATATTTTATCTCATAATGAATAACTAAAAAAGGTCACGAATTCGCTTATACGACGTTGTCCGTAGGCATGTGACACGTACAGCCCCTCGGTTTTAAAGCACGAAGGACCGCCGCAGGCGGTCCCCACGAAGGCATGGACCAAGCCACACGAAGAAATTTTTTAAATTCTTATAGGGCTATCGCGAAACGGGTTATTTCGGGTTTGTATCTTCTTAATTTAAAAAAAATTTTTGTGTGTCTTTCTCTTCGACTCGGCATCGAACGGCTCCATATTCGCAGCGGGCCGCTCCTATACCGTAGGCCAGCTCAAAGTTCAGCTTCCCGGGAGGAGCGCCCGGGGCGGTCGATAAGGACGTCAGCATCCTCATCTTTGTCGAGGACATGGCCGCCCCGAGGGCCGTGGTCAAGCTCGCCGACCTGCTGCGCATGGGCGGCATAAGGCCGCTAAACCTCACCGTCAAACAGGGGGATCACGTGAAAATAGTATTATCTGCCCCCGCAGGCGCATGGGCGAAGGGCGTGCCTGAAATGGCCATTTCGCTGAGCATAAAATAACAATGTTAGGGGAGGATTTTATCCTCCCTACTTTTTTATCTACCTTAACCCCTAAATCGATATAAGGCTTGTTTGTCTTGTAGTGAAGCCTGTGGTTTGCCGGTTTATTTCCGGGGCCGTAACAAGGCCCGTGGATACGTATTGCCCTGTGATGAGTCGTTTAACACAATGACACAATGACACGATGACACAATGACTTTTTAAATGTTAAAGGGGGGCTGATGCCCCCCTCGCAGACCCCCTATACTTTTTATTGGATATGGCTTTAGTAATTAAATTAATGTAACGGGGGTCTCTCAGGGGGCATCAGCCCCCTTGAGTTATAAAAAAATATTGTGTCATCGTGTCATTGTGTTAAACGACTCATCACAGGGCAAACTGATAGACATGCTACTGGGCAAAAAGGAACTTATTTTGTTTTAAGCAGATGGCTATTGATCGCCCTCTCAACGTTCCGCTTCAGCGCCTCGGGGCTCTTCAGCGAGTTCAGGTAAGCCAGGATCTCCTTTTGGTGCGACGGCGGCATCTTCTTCCACGCCTCTATGGCCTTCTTATTACTATCAAGGGCCTCATGGAACTCAGGCGGCATGGGCAGCGTCCGGGGCTCCTCATCAAGTGCCAAAGATATCTCAACCCTATCGCCTTCCCCGACGTTTGCCTTCTTCCTCATCTCCCCGTTAATGAACAAGCGGTGCCTCCCCCCGCCAACCGGCACGAGCGTCGCTTTTATCGGGACGCCGTTCAGCGTCCCCACAATGGGGACATGGCCTCGCTTTTTAAAGCCTCCGCTGACCTCCTCCGGGACATCTACAGCGAAGTTAATCCCGGTCTTATACATCGAGGCGGAAAATCGGCGAGCCTTCATTCCTTGAGAATATGCTCATATACCATCATATAATCTTCTAAGCCGGCGACGCCCGATTTTCAACCCCGAGCTAAAAGTATATATACACAAGTAGCCTTACGAAGTTAAACTTGAATCATTATTGGCCAGGCCATCAAGCCAGAAACGATTAAACGATGATCAAGGCCATAGGGGGTATAGCAGCCGACAATTTGCTATACTACGGGTAAAACAGGGGAAAAATTATGAAGGACAACCACAACGTACAGTCCACCGGAAAGAAAAAGGGCATCATCGAGACATCAGTCTACTGCATGAACACGAAGCGCAAGTACATCTACGAGCTCAGTGGCGGCGTCATTGTCAGCGAGCGCGTCGTCCAGTGCACCGAATAATAAAATTTTTTTCAATTTATATCTATTCCGTGTAGGCGATGGTCTGCTCGGCCGTCTCGAACCCGTGTGCTTCGTCCCACTTGAAGAGCAGCTCCACGTGCGGCAAATTCTTCGGGTCCGAATAGTCCACGCCGGTGAATTCCATGGCCATATTTTTAATATAGTTACACCTTTTATCGTCACACGACGTAAAGGCCATGATCAGCTCATCCAGCGGGTTCGAGGCAAGTATGTGCCGCGCGATGAAATCCCCCTGCGGGGTGTGCTGTAATAAGGCCAGGCTCCTGGCAATGTCATGATGCCTCAGCAAGCCCTCTATCTCGCCCATCCTGGACCTGCTCACCTCATTTAAAAATTTCATGAGATCGTCGGTCTTGCCCTGTTTGATGGATACCGCAAAGCACCAGGGCATCTTGAGCATGTTCTTTTCTTCGATATACTCCTGCGAGTCCTTCCAGTCCATCAATAATTGCAGCTCTGGTACGTTCTCTTCCTTAGACAGGTCGATGCCGGTGAAGTCCTTGAACTGGCCGGCGATATACTTCGAGTACTCGATATCCGTGGCGAACATCGCATGGAGCGTCTTGGCCAGGCTGTCCGTCGATTCCATGTAGATGACGATGAAGTCCCCCTTATCGGGTATCGCCTGCAGAAAAGCCAATAATCTTTTGATTTTCACTCCTTTTAGCTGGTCTTCAGTATCGCCCCTGTACTTTTCGCTGACGTCGTCCCAGAAATCCCGAACGTTGCCGATCTTATGCGGCAGTATGGGCAATATGAAGCATGAGTCTACGGTCTTTTCAGTCTGCACACACTTTCCCCCACTTACCAAGATAATTACGGCGAGTACCTTTTTAAATCTATGGAAAATATACCATATAAAAAGCTAAAATCGCCTTATACAAAAGTATAATATGGCGACGAGCCCGAAAGCGCCCAGGGCGCTGCCGCAGACGTCGTATTCCTCGGGGGCGCCGACCACTGCGCCCTCGCTGTATCTATAGACAAGGATGGGCCGGGGCGTTTTGCCGGAGTCCCGCATGCCGCTCACGACGATAAGGCAGTCGGTAGAATTAACGGCGATCGGCCTGTTCCAGCTCACGTTATTCAGGCTCTGGTTATTGTCCATGAAGTGTGCGCTCACGGTGCCATTTTTATTATAGATGAATATGCCGTTGGCGCTCGCCGTCACGTTGCCGCCCGACAGGAAAGCCAGGTACGACGGGCTCCCGTTATAAGTACCGTTGAAGTAGAGCGACATGTCCATCTCCTTCGTGATCGTGGGGTCATAAACGCGGACGACGTTGTTTCCGGCCTCTATGGTGTACAGGCTGCCGTTTCTGTCCCTGGCGATATCATTCATGTCCCTTACGGAGGTCTCCAGCCTGGTGAACAGCTTGCCCTCGGGGTAGATAAAAATGATCTCGTGCTTCTGGGGCGTGCTCCCGCTCGTGATGACCACGTAGCCATCGTCAGTGACGACCAGGCCATGCGGGTAATAGAACTGCGTGTCCCCGCTGGTACTGTCGATCCACCCCATGAAGGCGGAGACCGGGAACTGGTATTGGTATTTTCCATTCTTGTCAAGGACTACCACGTCCCAGCCGCACAAGACGTATATCGTGCCGTTCCGGTCTATGTCGAAGGCGCTCGCGAGGTCGTCATAGTAGAACCCGCCCCCAGCGCGGTCCCATCCAACGTCTACAATGCTCATCTTTAAAACTTCGAAGGACTTCTTGAACGTGAGGTTTTTATCATAAACGGCGATGGAGCTCCTGTATTTTTTCTCGTTCAGGTGGACGCGCTGCAAAATGTATATATTATCCCCGGAGTCGGCCTTGACGCTGACCGGGGTGTCGATCTGGCCTTTACCGGTGCCATACGATCCCCCGTACGCATAAGGCTTCAATACCGTAATATTATTATTGGCGGTATCGGCGGCCGCCAGGGCAGGGGCCAGTGTCAACAATAATATTAATAAGATCAATACGATGTGCTTCCTCACGCCGGTCCCGTCCCCGTATGCCTTCCTATGTACATATGCCGCCTGGTATGTATAATTTCTTATCAAGTAAACAAACTATATGTAACCGACCATCCAATAATGGTCGGGGCTCGCCCCGCCCGAGGTCGCCTGGCATGTTGAAAACGCCCGCAAAGAAGCCGTTATTCCTCGCAGCTACGTTAATTCTGGCCGTCCTGCTTTCCGGATGTACGGACTACGTGAAGCAGATACAGGATTCGCTCACCCAGAGCAACGATCCCGTCCTCAGAAAGTCAGAGCCCTACATCACGCCCATCGACACGGAGAACGCCACGCTCAGGGCCATGGCGGTGTCTATCGTCAACGGGGGCCCCAATGGCGATAAGGAGTACCAGGTAAATAAGGCATATCGCTATGTCGTGGAACAATATTCGTATTATAGCGACCCGCGGAGCCGGGACTACATCCAGCCTCCATACGAGACCATAGCCATACGAGGCGGCGACTGCGAGGACCTGAGCATACTATTATGCACCCTGCTGGAAAACCTCGGCATCAGGACCTACCTGGTGCTCACGGATAACCACGCTTATTGCCTCGCCAGCGACGTGGATGCCAATAAATTAAAGGGCTATGCGCAGCAGTCGCTGCTCGAGCAGATGGCGGACGACTATAACACAAAGAACGGCGGTAAATCCATGATCGCCGAGGAAGGCAAGCTTTATAGGCTCACGGACGAGCATGAGTCCGCGACGATCAGAGGCGGCTACGTGATGTACTTTGGCGGGAACGGCTCGCAACTCGATGACCCGATACGGTCGGTGGACTGGGAGTACGAGGTCGAGTCATCGGCGCCGCTGGCAGTATATCTGGTGCCTTCCAGCTCAGACTATGAAGCCATTTGCCAGAACCGGCCTTTTAACGCTTGTCCCGGCACCGAGGCCCATAACGTGGTACGCCTGGCCGACTCTTATGAGGGCCTGGATACCAATGGCGGCCTCGTGTTAAAGAACGATGGCCGGAGCGACGCCATCGACCCCGTGACCAGGCAATACTACTACCTGGGATAAAAATTTTTGTAGTGTCCACTATTTTCTGTAATTTTATATGGGCATATGGTCACATTTCTTTTAATCTCTATCTAAATAAGTGTAGAATAATTGGTTGCCAGATACCAGTCTTATATGGATGATATGGATGTCTGGTTAGCGCTTGTTCTCCTTATGCCGTCTGGGTATGGATAATATGAACACTGAGGCACGGAGCTGACAGCGGCACTGTTGGTGAAAAATGGTCTAACCCATTATGTTAGAGTGCCACGCGTTTTATGCCGTCCTTTATGAAGGCCTCATTGAAATTTATCAGGAGCCCGACACGTTTACCCATATGTATCAGGCAATTCTCATAAAAGTTCTCTAATAGACCTGTTCCAAAGGTCGTGTGGGCAAAGTATGCGGTGTCAATGACCTCGCCCGATACATATTAACGTCCTCGGAGATTGGGGGCATTATTCTTACGATCCATGCCTTATAATAAGAGAGTAAACCATATAATTTTTTATCATGAAATTGAAAACAAGATTTATTATTTACCAAGTGGTTTATTCCTCAACAGTGCCGCTGTCAGCTCCGTGCCTCAGTGTTTATATTATCCATACCCAGACGACATAACCCTGCTACCCCAATGACTAAAAACTACACAAAACATGGAACGATGTAAAAATTTTATTTTGTTTTGATGACCCTGGCCATTTTCTTGATGCCCAGCACCCGCTCGATGGCCTCCTCGCTGGCCTCCACCTCGACGGGCTTGTCGCAGTTCTTGATGACAGTCTCCGGGTCCTTCAGTAAGTGCCCCGTGACGACGCATACGACGCGCTCGTCATCCTCGATGACGCCCATGTTCCTGAGCTTGATCATGCCCGCGACCGATGCGGCCGACGCCGGCTCAACGCCGATGCCCTCCATCGTGGCGAGCATCTTCTGGGCCAGAAGGATCTCATCGTCGGTGACTGTCTCGGCAGTGCCGCCCGAGCTCCGGATGGCGTTGAGCGCCTTTACGGCGTTCACGGGGTCTCCTATCCTGATCGCCGTGGCCACGGTCTCCGGGTGCTTTTCCGCCGTGATATCCTGCGCCCCCGATTTGATAGCCCTGGCGATGGGCGCGCTGCCCTCGGCCTGGATGCCAGTCATCTTCGGTATGCGGTCGATGATCCCGAGCTTCTTCATCTCGTTCAAGCCCTTGAAAATGGCCGTTATGTTGCCGGCGTTACCGACGGGCAGGATGATGCGGTCCGGCACCTCCCACCCGAAATAGTCTACTATCTCGAAGCCTATCGTTTTTTGGCCTTCGAGCCGGTACGGGTTAATGGAATTCAAGAGGTAAATGCCGTTGGCGATGCAGAGCTCCCTCACCAGGCGTAGCGCTTCGTCGAAGTTGCCCCTGATGCTGAGCACCCTGGCGCCGTGCATGAGCGCCTGGGCGACCTTACCCAGTGCCACTTTGCCCTGCGGCAATAAAACGATGACGGGGATGCCAGCCCGGGCGCCGTAGACGGCCAGCGAGGCCGACGTGTTGCCCGTGGAGGCGCAGGCCACGCTCTTCATGCCCAGCTCCAGCGCCTTAGTCACGCCCACGGTCATGCCCCTGTCCTTAAAGGACCCCGATGGGTTCATGCCCTCATGCTTCGCATAAGCCTCCTTAAGGCCGACCTGCTCGCCGATCCTCTTCAGGCGGTAAATGGGCGTCCCGCCTTCCTTAAGCGTGATGGGCTCCCGGCTTATGGGCAGCAGCGCCTTATACTTCCAGACGGACAGCGGCCCCTTCAGGTCCTCCCTGGCCAAATTAATCTGAGAATAATCATAGATGACGTCAAGTAACCCGTCACACTTTTTACACGTGTAGATGACTTCGTCGGGCTTGTATCGAGCGCCGCACTTAATACATTCCAGGTGGTACATCCCGTAATGCTCCTGTTTACGCCCAATAGAATAGCATAGGGCCTTTTAAAACTTTTGCTTTTCAAATGAAATAAATTACTTTTTCTTTATTTACTCATTAATCCCTTCAATAATTTGTTATAACCCCCGATACTAATAAATAAGAAGAATTTGATATATAAGTTAAGCTGTTGGTTGCCGAAAGTTAGCGCACCGACAATTCTACATTGCACATATGAGGTGAAAATATGGATAAGAGATCTGATATATCAGCGGTAATAGTGGTTTTAATGGTAATTGCCGTTGCACTCCTTGCGGGGTGTGCAACGCCCAGCCCCAGTGTAAGCCCTACGCCGACAACTATAGCGAATGCTTCGGCCACCGCCACAGTTGCTGCTAATGTTACGGCGACTGCGACGGTTGCTGCTAATGTTACGGCGACTGCGACGGTTGCTGCTAATGTTACGGCGACTCGCTCGCCATAATAAGTCAAAATGTCACGGCTATGGCAATACCAAAGCTTTTAAAACATTGTATGGATAAGCGCTGACAACGCTTATCCGGTTACTTTTTTTATAGATTGAAAAAGTATATAGGCTCAAGCCATTATCTGTAAAATGGTGTCCCCCTGTGGTCGGCTTCGACGAGATCATTTTTATCGCGATCATCGCCCTGCTTTTGTTCGGCCCTGATAAGCTGCCCGAATACATCCGCGAGCTAGGCAAACTATATGCCGAGTTCAAAAAGGCCCAGCGTGACCTGGAATCGGAGTTCAACAGGGCGGTCACCGCTTCGGCCGCCCAGATAAAACAGCCCTCGCAGGCCGTCGTCGAGATAGCCAAAAAAATGAACATACGGGCGGAGGGCAAGACGGAAGAACAGCTATTAAAGGAGATAGACGCGGCCGTTTCCAGCAAACCGGGAAAGGTATAAGATATAATAAGCACTCATTAAAGTGTATGCCGGCGTTCATAACGTTAAAGGGCACAAAGACGAAGATACCCTACAAAAAATTACTGCAGGCAAAGCCAAAAAAGAGCGACAACGTCGATTGGGACGGGGACGGCGTGGAATCGCTCAAGATATATGCCCCATACAAAAAGACCTATCTGGTAAGGTTACTCAGCCGCTTCGTCGATATACCTGAGGAGCGCAGCTTCAGGTTCAACCCGCTGGGCGCGATGGTCTGGGAATTATGCGACGGCACCCGCTCGGTGGAAGAGATAAAAAGCATCATCATGAAGCGCAGCAAGGGCGGCGAGATGGACATCGAGAAGCGCCTGATCAAGTTCATTAACCACCTTTCCGCGAACGACCTCATCACTCTCGATCTATAAAGCTTCATCCTCTGTACTTACATAAAACCGCCATGTGGTCGTGGTGCAGCGGCTCCAGCGACTTTTTATCAAGGACCTCGAAGCGTTTTTCCAGCGTTTCCAGCTCTTCCCTGTAGATGTCCCCTACTTTCTCGGTGGCGCTGATGCTTTTCGCCTTTATGGCCATGATCAATGTGCCGCCGCTCTTCATGTATTTCTCGGCGTTCGCGATCGCTATGCCGGCCTGGCCGGGCTGGGCGACGTCCTGGTAAATGACGTCCACGCTATCGATAAAAGGCGGGTACTGGTCCGGGTACCTCGCATCCGCCATGATCGGAATGATGTTCACCCTGTCTTCAATAGACCTTAACAGGTCTCTCGCCGGCCTGGGGGCGAATTCGACCGCATATACTACGCCCTCGTTTGCGATATCGGCTACCCTGGTGGCGGTCGTGCCGCTGGCCGCCCCCAGATACAAAACCCTCGAGTCTTTATTAATGGGGACACTCAAGCCCTTCACGATCATTGAAGCCAGCTTACTCGTGGAGGGATTCCAGAGCCTATATGTCTTACCTTCAAAGTCGATAAGGTCCGCATCGGGGAAGTGCGTCATGGTCGAGAGCATTTCCTTACCGTCTAGCTCTATTAAATAGACGTTATCTATGCCGCTCGGGCGAATGCATTTAATAGTGCTCATGCTTTTTTCCTCGCCCTGCTTTTAATGGCAGCCGCCCTTTCTTTCATATCCCCCAGGTCGGCCACCTCCCCGGAATAATAGTCTATCCGGGCTGCGATGGCGGCCTTGCCGGCAAGCATCCTGGAGATCTTGCCCCGGGCTTTCTTCGGCGAGCCGCTGATGAGCGGGTGCTTGTATATCAAGCCATGCTTGGGCGGGGGCGTCCCCATTTTTAAGTGCTTGAACAGGGCTTCCCCGGCCCCCATGACCTGTATGCTGCTCGCCGGCATCTTCGCCAGCTTTTCAAGGCTTCCCGCCCTGGCGATGAGCCGGGCCCCAAGTATGGGCCCTAATACCTTCGAAAGGTTAGGGGCGAGCTCCTCCATGATCTTAATAACATAATCTTCCAGGGCCTTCCTCTGCCAGAATAATGCTTTCGCGGTCAGCGCTATGCCCTGGATAGTGCTAACGTCCTCTTCCGTCATCGGGGCGCCGATGGACGATGCCGCCGCATCCTGGCCGGAAGCGTCCTTTGACCCGTATTGTAATATGAAATCGATGAGCTCGCCGGGCCGCATGCGTTTTTCGGGAAAATGGATGCCATACCATTCCGCGATGCGCCCTGAAATGATGTTAAATGCTTCGTTGAGGTCGTCCAGCGCCCTGACGGCCTGGATAAGATAAGCGTCCTTGCCCGCCAGGCTAACCGCGATCTTATCCCTCGCCACACGCATTGCCGTCTCATGAAGCAGCCGCTTATACCCGGCGGGCGACGAGCAAAGCCCGCTTTTTATCGCCAGGCATTCCAGGCTTATATCTTTAGCGAGCCTTTTGCTGTCCGATGACTCTACCCATTTTACGAGCTCATCGGCGGAACGCCCAATGAGAGTCACTTTTTCACCGTCAAGCTCGCCGAACCAAGTCCTCATCGCCATCACCCATACCCTATCTCGGCGCCAGTGTTCCTGGCCTTCGTTTTAATGACCGTACACTCCGGGCAATAGCGCTTCACGGCCGATATAACCTTTTCGGGCGCGTTCGTCACAGCATAGACCGTGGGGCCGAACGAGCTCATGCCTGCACATGGCGCTCCCGCATCCCGCATGATGCCCATAAGATCGCGGGCGACTGGCTGCAGGTCTAGTTCCCGCTTTTTAAAGCCGACTTCCTGTATGGCATTGACCGCCCTGCCGAACGTGTCCAGGTCTTCCTCGACCACGGAAGGCAGCAGCTGCATCAGGATGATGTGGCATAGCTTTTCTACTTCAGGCAGCGGTATTGGGCACACTTTTGCGAAAATATCCTTCTCGTAGAGGTCATAGGCGCCCTTCAGCGGCGGGATGGCCAGCACGATATCCCAGTCGGGGAAATCATACTTCAACAACAGTGGGGCGGGCGGGACCCCTTTTGAAAATGAGCTTGGAAGGAAGGCTTTTTTGGCGCTTATCCTGTGGCCGCCGTCCATTAACAATCCTCCCTTTTCAAATGAGCCTATGCCGATGCCCGACGTGCCGCCCCTTCCTGCCTTGATGGCGATCTCCCGGGGCGACGTTTCCACCCCATATAACCTGGAGATGGCCGTGCCTGCCGCCAGCGCGGCCTGGGTGCCCGAGCCAAGGCCGATGTGGTTCCAGAATGACCTTTTGATGTCGATGTCCGCGCCCTTACCGGGGCACACGGCCTCGCAGGCCTTCCGCATGCGCTCCGCGAGCTCCGGGTCTCCCCTGACAGTGACATGGTCGCCCTTCTCGGCCGTTATCTCGATGCAGGGCTCTTCAAGCGTGATGCCTATGCCGCCGTCGACCCTGCCGATCTCCCCGTTCATGTCGATGAGCGTCATGTGCAGGCGGGAAGGGGTCTTTATCCTTAACAATGTTCCTCCGGTTTCATGTAGACATCGCCGTTCCTGGTACATATTTTTTGCTAAACGGAAAAAATCTGATATGAAGCTTTTTAGTTTCAAGCGCCCTATTACTGATGGATCTGTTAACGCATGGTTAAAGCGAATGGTGGGGCCGCCGCATGCTATGGGCGCTTACTGGAAAGGTATAATGGGGTTGCCAGTAGCCACCTCGACCATTCCATGGTTTTTTATGCCCTCGAGTTGCTGGGGTCGATGCCGCCCGGCAGCGCCCGCAGCCGGTTAGCGGAAGTACCCACGGATGCGGATGCCTTCCTTGATGGCCTCTGGAAAATATTCGAGGGCCGGGACGTTTTAGAGACGGCTTGCGCCCTGCTGGACCACTCTGCCGCACGGGCTTGTGCCGCCAGGTCGAGGGATTCCGGCGTTTTTTATACGCCCCTGCCCGTCGCCCGGTACATCTTCAGGCGTGCGATAGGCTCTTACCTGCTTCACGGGATAAAGAGCCGGGCCGGCGGCCCGTATGTGTCGGTGGAAGAGGCTATAACGGGCCTGGACGGGAGCGAGTTACGCTTTTTCTATAACGACTTAAAAAGCACGCGCGTGCTCGACAGCTCCTGCGGCAGCGGCGTTTTCCTCCAGGCGGCCCTCGAAGAGCTATGCCGGCTAAGGGCCATGGTACTTGAACGTGCCGGCCGCCCCGTCGAGCCCGACATTAAAAAGGATATCGTGGAAAATAACCTGTACGGCATGGACGTCGAGCCTTATTCGGTCGACGTGGCGGCGCTGCGACTGAGGCTGCTCCTGTCGGGCTCTGACAAACCTGAAACCATTAGAAATAACCTGACATGCGAAGATGCCCTTTTTACGCGGGAGGCCGGCCCTTTCGAGGTCATCGTGGGAAACCCACCGTACATGCGCGTAAAAAGCATGTTCTCGGATAGCCTTGAGAGCGCAAAAAGGAAAAAAGGCTTCGCAGACGCGGTGCGCGCCAGCCGCCTCTATCGATACCAGGAGGGCAACCTGAACCTGTACAAGCTATTCGTCGAGCGTAACCTGGCCTTCTTAAAAGATGGCGGCAGCATGGGCCTGATAATCCCTTCATCCTTTTTGAACGAGGCCACTTCCGGGAAATTGCGAAAGCACCTGTTCGATACCTGCCGGATGGAGGAGGTCGTGGAGATACCCGAGCTGTCGAGGGTCTTCACGGGCGTCAGCCAGGCGACCGCGATACTGATACTCGGCAAGTCCCGCGCCGGCGACGGCTCTTTTACGTTAAGGCTCGGAGCCGGGGCCGGCGACCTTGGCGCTGCGGATGGCTCTATCTCCATCACGTATAAAGAGCTGGAAAAGCTCACTTCTGGCATGATGGGAGTGCCATTGTTAAGAAGACCGTCGCTCGAATGGGACATGATAAAGCGGCTAAAAAGCATCCCACCATTCAAAGGAGACGGCAGGGTGCCGCCGGTCGGCGAGATATACGTCGGGCACGTCGACGAGACGATAAATAAGGAGTACGTTACCGAAGTGCCGACGGGCGATATCTTTGTTAAAGGCATCCACCTGAGGGAATACTCGGTCGACTTGTCGCCTGGAGGCCGACAGCCGAGGTGGGTAAAGAAAGCCGAGTTCATCAGGTCAAGGCCCTCTGCACTACCAACCATAAGCCAGTGGCGTATCATCGGGAGAAATACCCAGAATAAGGCATGCGCCCGCCGGCTCAAGTTCGCCCTGCTGCCGCCCGGCTATGTCTGCGGCAACTCCGTCAAGCAGATCATAATGACCGACGAGCTCATGGAGCCTTTATACCTGCTCGGCCTGTTGAACTCGTCCGTGCTGAACTGGTACTTCGAGCTTTTTTGCTCGCAAAATAACATACGGAACTATAATATCGAGGCGTTACCTATCGTAAGGGCACCAGGGGACGTCCAGGACGCCTTCGCCCGGGTCGCGGGGCTGATCATGGGCTCAACGGGCGAGGCCCGGGAGTTCCTGGACATGGGGCTAATGGACTCGATGGCGTATGAGCTATATTTCAAGGACCATGCCGGCCTCATCTCTGCCATAGGAGGTTTGAGGGGACACGGCGACCATGAATTTATCCGCCACGCCATGTCCGATGAGGCCATTTCACAAAGAATAAACGGCCTTATGCGAGAAGAGCCCTACAAACTAATACGGGAAGCGACGTTCAAGCCGCATGCCACAGGGTCGGACAGCTCCGGGCACCTTCAAAAAGCCAAAAACTATATTTGAGGGATACCTCTACTTATATGAATTGGCATGAAATTAACTATCGAAGCCGGCGGGCTGACCTTACAGAACCCGACGGTCCTGGCCGCCGGCATACTTGGTACGACGGGGGCGTCCCTTAAAAGGGTGGCTTCCATGGGAGCGGGCGCCGTCGTCACGAAGTCCATAGGCGTCGAGCCCAGGTATGGGCACCCCAACCCGTCGCTGGTGAGGCTCGAGTGCGGCTACATCAACGCCATGGGCCTCCCGAATCCTTCTTATAAAGAGTTCTTGCAGGAGTTGAACGTCGCTAAAGAGGCGGGCGCGCCGGTCATAGCCAGTATCTTCGGGGCCACGGAGGCCGAGTTCAAAGAGGTGGCGCAGGGCCTGCCCGGGGCTTCGGCCTACGAGCTGAACGTGAGCTGCCCGCATGCGAAAGGCTACGGGATGCAGGTGGGCACCGACCCGGCCCTCGTGCGCTCTATCACTAAAGCCGTTAAAGGTGCTGTGAAAGCCCCCGTCTGGGTCAAGCTGACGCCCAACGTCACCGACATCACGGTAATAGGCCGGGCGGCACAGGACGGGGGAGCAGACGCCGTCGTAGCGATAAACACGCTAAAGGCCATGGCCATCGATATCGACAGCGGCTACCCGATACTGGGCAACGTCCATGGCGGACTATCGGGGCCATCTATCAAGCCGGTAGCCGTGCGGTGCGTGTATGACCTCACGGAAGCGCTGGACATACCGGTCATCGGGGCGGGAGGCATATCGAGCTGGGCCGACGCCGTGGAGCTCATGATGGCGGGGGCGACAGCGGTGGAGATAGGCTCGGCGGTCTACGAAGACATCGGCATATTCGCCGCCGTATCCATGGGCCTGTCCGACTACCTGGACCGGAAGAACATGAAGCTCAAAGACCTTATAGGCCTGTCGCACAGGGTGGTGAAGCATGAGGCCAGTCAGTGCTAAGATCGAACGTATAACAAAGGAGACCCCGACCATCCGGACATTTATGCTGGACACTGCAGGCTGGCTGAGGGGCAAGCCCGGGCAGTTCTTGATGGTTTGGGTGCGTGGGGTCGACGAAGTGCCTATAGCGCTATCCTTTGATAACGGCATCACGGTCCAGAAGGTCGGCGAGGCTACTGAGGCTATGTTCGGGCTCAAAGAAGGCGACACCCTGGGCATCCGGGGCCCTTACGGCAATGGGTGGGAGCTTGTAGGAGACAATATATTGCTCGTCTCAGGGGGAGTGGGGTCGGCACCGCTGGCGCCCCTGGCCGAAAAGGCCGCCTCCATAGGCGTACAGGTGACCACTCTGGCCGGATACAGGACAAAAGAAGAGGTCCATTTCGAAACAAGGTATAATTTGGCCGGAAAAACGCTAATCGCAACTGATGACGGGAGCTATGGCCATAAAGGGTTCGTAACGGACCTGATGAAGGACATAGACTTAAATACATTTACTCAAATATATTCTTGCGGCCCTGAGAAGATGATGTACCGGGTTTTGGGCATCCTTAGCGAGCGTAAGATGGCCGCCCGCTCACAGTTCAGCCTGCAGAGATACATGAAATGTGGCGTCGGCGTGTGCGGGAGCTGTTGTATGGACCCGGGGGGACTAAGGGTGTGCAGGGACGGCCCGGCCTTCAAGGGGGACGAGCTGCTGGATTCGGAGTTCGGCAAGTATGCGAGGGACGCCAGCGGGAGGAGGATTAAAATATGACCGTTATTGGCAGGTTCAGGCATCAACACATTGTTTTCACTGGCGAAGTGATCGATAACACGGTCCATTCGATGATCGGAGGAAGGGAATACCGGATGGAGGACCTTAATGTTATGCCGCCCTGTATGCCCACGAAGATAGTATGCGTCGGCTGTAACTACGTCGAGCACGCCAGGGAGCTGAACGAGCGTATACCCGACGAGCCGATATTGTTCTTAAAGCCTCCTTCCGGCCTGCTGGCGCATGGGGGGAGCATCATATACCCTAAACAATCGAAGCAGGTGGACTATGAGGCAGAGCTCGCCGTCGTCATCGGCAGGCGGACGAGTAACGTAAAGGCAGATAAGGCAGAGCACCACATCATGGGCTATACGTGCTTTAATGACGTTACTGCCAGGGACCTGCAGCGAAAGGACATCCAGTGGACCCGCTCCAAGAGCTTTGACACGTTCGCTCCCGTCGGCCCGTTCATCGTGACCGACATCGACCCTAAAGACCTCGCCATTAAGGCCAGGCTGAACGGCCAGGTCAAACAAAGCTCGAGCACGAAGGACATGATCTTTGACGTCTACCGGCTGGTGGAGTTCATCTCCGGCGTGATGACCCTCGAGATGGGGGACGTCATCGCAACGGGGACGCCTCCGGGTGTCGGCCCGATGAGCGTAGGAGATACTATCGAAGTCGAGATTGAAGGGATAGGGACCCTTGTGAATAAAGTATCGGCCCCGTAAGCATATCTTCTGCATAAAACAAAATAACTCTAAATTATTGTATTATGGAAATTTTTGTTATATAGATTTAATCGATATCCACATGAGCGATATGCTCCATACGGGCGATAAGCTTTCCATCTGCAATAGAAACGTTTATTATGATGCGGAGCAATTTTAAATATTATGACAAGCGGTTGTGGAGCGTATCGAAATAATGTTCCAACTAGAATTAACCTTTACCTCTCCAGCGTAAACGGCCGCAGTCAGTCAAAAACGTCGCGGGCATATCCAACATGGGAGCCTATTGGGGGACATAAAGGGGTTCTTGTGCATGAGCGGGATCAAAACCTTCTTCGATACGATCATGGGAAGCACAAGGCACAAGAACGAACCATTCATGCAGCGGGCTGTCAACCCAAGGGCAAGTATCGCATATAGCGTGGATGTTCGTTCTAGCCTTGATTCCATCCAGGACGTCAAGAGTATCCTGGACGAAGCGATCAGGGAATATTCGGAGGCAGTCAGGCAGAAGCCAGACTACGCGGAAGCGCACTATCATCTAGGCGTCGCCCTGGACGATAAGGGCCTGCTGGACGATGCCATCAGGGAGTTCCGCGAGGCTGTGCGTCTTAACCCCGAATTTTTCGAAGCTCATTTTAACCTGGGAGCCGCCCTGGACGATAAGGGCCTGCTGGACGATGCCATTAAAGAATATCGTGAATCCCTGCGACTGAACCCCGATTATGCCAGGGCCCACTACTGCCTGGGCATCGCTCTGGGCAAGAGGAACCAGCTCGACGATGCCATCAAGGAGTTCAAAGAAGCGTTAAGGATCAACCCGAATTATCCGGAAGTCCATTATAACATGGGCGTCGTGCTGGGGAAGAAAGGCCTCCTCGACGACGCGATAAAGGCTTTCAGGGATGCCATCGACCTGAAGCCCGACGATGCGGAGGCACATTATAATTTGGGCGTATCGCTGGACTACAAAGGCTTGATCGACGATGCCATTTCCGAGTTCAGGGAGGCCGCGTGGCTGAAGCCCGACGATGCGGAGGCCCACTACAACCTGGGCCTGGCGCTGAGTAAAAAGGGGTTATTCGACCAGGCGATCCGTGAGTACAGGGAGGCCGTGAGGCTCAAGCCCGACTACGCGAAGGCCCACAATAACCTGGGCATCGTCCTGGACTACAGGGGCTTCATCGACGAGGCCATCAAGGAATACCGGGCCGCGGTAAGCCTTAAGCCGGACGATGCGGAAGCTCATTATAATTTGGGCGTCGCTCTGGCCTCGAAGAGCTCGCTTGACGAGGCCGCGCTCGAGTTCAAAGAGTCGGTTAAAATTAAGCCGAGCTACGCCGAGGCGCACTTCAAGCTCGGATACGTTTTTTGCAGAAAAGGCCTGCTCGACGACGCGGTCAGGGAGCTGCGCGAGGCCATATGGCTCAGGCCGAACTTCGCCGAGGCGCACTACAACCTGGGCGTGGTCTTCGGCAAGAAGAACCTGATGGACGATGCTATCCGGGAGCTAAAGGACGCCATCAGGCTGAGGCCCGATTATGCCGAGGCCCACTATAACCTCGGCCTGGCTTATGACTATAAGGGCTTTCTCGACGAGGCCATCAAAGAGTACCTGGAGGCATTACGGCTTAAGCCCGATGACGTCAAGGCGAGGAACAATTTAGGAGTTGCGCTGGACGATAAAGGATTTTTAGAGGATACGATCAAGGAGTTCAGGGAGGTCGTCTGGCTGAAGCCCGACGATGCGGAGGCCCACTACAACCTGGGGCTGGCGCTGAGTAAAAAAGGCGTGCTGGACCACGCCATCCGTGAGTTCAGGGAGGCCTACAGGCTAAAGCAGGACTTCGCCGAAGCGTTCTACAACCTCGCCGTCGTTTATGGCAAGAAGGGGCTGCTAGATGACGCCATCCGCGAGTACAGGGAGGCCGCCAGGCTGAAGCCGGACTATCCCGAGGCCCACTATAACCTTGCGGTCGTTTATAGCAAGAAGAACCTCATCGACGACTCCATAAGGGAGTTCAGGGAGGCAGTCCGCCAGAAGCCCTCGGACGCTAACGCCCACTACAACCTGGGCCTGGCGCTGAATAAGAAAGGCCTGGTGGATAACGCCATCCGGGAGTACATAGAAGTGGTACGGCTGAAGCCCGACGATGCGCAGGCACATAACAACCTGGCGCTGGCGTTATACGATAAGGGCATGCTCGAGGAGTCCATCAGGGAGCTGCGCGAGTCTCTGCGGATCAAGCCCGATTACGCCGAAGCGCACTTCAACCTCGGCGTCGCGCTGGATAAGAAGGGGCTGGTCGATGAAGCCATCGGCGAATACAGCGTGGCCATAGAGCTTAAGCCCGAAGAGCCGGGCATACACTATAGCCTGGGCCTGGTGCTTATAAAGAAGGGCATGTTGGACGAGGCCATCAAGGAGTTCAGGGAGGTCGTCTGGCTTAAGCCCGAGGACTTCAATGCCCGCTTCCAGCTCGGCCTGGCGTTCAATGAGAAGAACATGCTCGACGATGCCATCCGTGAGCTAAAAGAAACGGCGAGCATGCAGCCGGACGACTCGAGCGTCCACTATAACCTGGGCGTCGTGCTCGGCAAGAAGGGGCTGCTTGACGAGGCCATCATAGAGTTCAATGCCGCATTGGGCCTGAAGCCCGACGACGTGAACGCCCGCTATTACCTCGGCCTGGCGTATAACTATAAGGGGTTGTTCGACGAGGCAGCCGCCGAGCTTCTCGAAGCGCTGCGCCTGAACCCCGACGACGCCAACACGCACTACAACCTGGGCGTGGTCATGGCCAATAAGGGCCAGCTTGACGAGGCCATCAAAGAGTACCGGGAGGCACTGTGCATCAAGCCCGACTACGCAAAAGCTCACAATAACCTCGGCATCATCCTCGACTACAAGGGCATGGTCGACGACGCCATCGCGGAATACGTGGAGGCCTTACACCTTAAGCCGGACGATGCCAACGCCCACTATAACCTCGGCCTCGCATACGATAACAAAGGCATGATGGACGAGGCCATCCAGGAGCTGAAAGAGACCATAGGGCTGAAGCCGGACGATGCCAACGCCCACTATAACCTGGGCGTCATCATGGGTAAGAAAGGAATGCTACAGGAGGCCATCGACGAATATAACGTCGCCGTCAGCCTGAGGCCGGACTATGCGGAGGCATACTATAACCTGGGGTTCGCGCTGGACACGGCGCAAATGAGCGCGATGGCTGTAGAAGCGTACAGGAAGTTCATCGACTGCGCGCCATCCCAGTATGCCAGCTACGTGGACCATGCGAAACAGCGTGTGCGCGAGATGGGCAACGCTTAAAAAAAGGGGCTACTGAGCCCTGTCCGATGCCCCGGACCTTACCAGCAGAACGGCCCGCCGAAGAGCCCCCACGGACAGCCGAGGATCGGCCCCCACCATCCGGCGAGAGAATATCCTAAACCACAGCCATAGCCGCAGCCCAGGCCGCGCCCGAACCACGCCGCCGCCGGAAGTACCGTCATGGCGGCCGCAACGCCCGCCGCTCCCAATGCCAACAATTTCCTGATCATACCTGTGTAGTTCCTCCTATTATGTTTTGAAATGTTAAGTATAGCATTTAATATTGCCTGCATATTTAGTGGAAATAGGGATTATTTAGGGCCATAATTAACGCTACGTTTATATTATAGCTTATTTTACTAAAATAGCCTCATTTTTAGGTTATAATGCTATTTGTTGCAATTATAGGACAGACATTAATATAGCTTTATACATCGGTTATAATACATGTATAAGGCATAATATAACATAAAATTACATGATAAGCATAAATTGTGGATATTATGACAAACTAACCAATAATACCAACTATTCATTAATTTCGAGCCTGAACCGGTCCTATTTCACTTAATTTTCTAGTAATATTGAACGTTATATCTGCCAATTTTACTTACTGCAGGAGGCATACACAGTTATGGCTAAGAAAATCATTGCAGGAGGCGTTGCCGTCATGGCGGCGGCGGCCTCAATACTACCGGCGGCAGCTCAGTGCTGGCCGTTCGGCCTGTTCGGGCCCTGGGGACTATTCGGCCCTTGGGGATTGTTCGGCCCATGCGGGCTTTTCGGGCCCTCGCCGTTCTGTTGGTAACCCCATTTACAATCCCTACTTTTTTAATATCCATTGATCGCTCTATTCATATAAAAAAAGGCAAAAGTAATAAAATAGAAAAGGGATTTGTAATATCCCCTACCAACACTTACATGCTCACCCTAGAAACAGCCGCCCAGTCCGCCCAGGCCGCCCAGGCCGCCCAGGCCACAGCCGCCAAAGCCCAGTCCGCCCAGGCCACAGCCGCCAAAGCCCAGTCCGCCCAGGCCACAGCCGCCGAATGGGCCGAAGCCGCCAAACCCGGCGCCGCAGAAGGGCGACGCAAAGCCATTAACGCTCGTGAACCCCGAACTGAACGTTGAGGCCGTGGTAAAACCCGACGAGAAGCTTGTGCCGAACGGGCCGAAGCCGCCGATCCCGAATGGCCCGAATGGCCCGAACCAGGCGGATGCGGGGAGAATAAATGCCGCCACAAGCAAGGCTACGGTAAATACTATCAAGAGTTTCCTGAACATACTTATCTTGTACCTCCTCCATTACATCTGATAGAAGGATATGTTGTTTAATATTATGCGTAATTATAAGCAAACTAACTGAAATAAGTCCAATTTTTAGCGATTATTACTATTTAGCAACCAATTATGGTTATTTTACTAAAATAAGGTAGATTATACGTTATATTTCATGTTATCGGTAATTTATTGCCTGGTTAATGGTTTCACTCGTCATTCATTGGCCGGTCTTCCCGTGAACGCCCATATAGCTTGCAAGCGGACCATAATATGTTTGAAAACGCTAAAGTAACCTATATATAGTTGGCGCGAATATTGATTCTAACAAAACCAAGCCTACATCGGCCGATTTACTCTTATATAGGCGCCCGAGGCATGCCAATGACCGAGTTCCCGAAAAAATACGACCCTAAGGAGATCGAGCCCAGGATACAAAGGTTCTGGGAAGAGAATAAGATCTTTAAGTTTGATCCTGAGAGTAAGAAGCCTACTTATTCTATCGATACTCCGCCCCCAACTCTGTCGGGGTATATCCACATGGGGCACGTCATGTCATACTCTCAGGCCGAGTTCGTGGCCCGGTACCAGCGGATGATAGGCAAGAACGTGTTCTACCCCATGGGGTTCGACGATAACGGCCTGCCCACCGAGCGATTCGTCGAGAAAAAATATAAGGTCAATATCCGGCAGGTCGGCCGCGAGGAATTCATAAAGCTATGTCTCAAGGAGACCGGGATCGGGGGCGCAAATTACCGGAACGTCTGGACCAGGCTGGGTATCTCCGTCGACTGGGACCTGTTGTATTCTACGATAAATAAGCGGTGCCAGCGCATCTCCCAGAGGTCTTTTATCAATATTTATGACATGGGCAGGATCGAGAGGCGTAACGAGCCTGCCATCTGGTGCCCGTTGTGCGAGACCTCGCTGGCGCAGGCGGACGTCGAGGACTCGGAGCCCCGGAAGTCTTTCCTGAATACCGTTAAGTTTACAATGGAGGATGGTAAAGAGCTGCTTATCGCCACGTCGAGGCCGGAGCTGATACCCTCGTGTGTCGCCTTGCTGGTCAACCCCGGGGACGAGCGCTATATACATCTCGTCGGCAAGAAGGCGATCACGCCCATCTTTAAGGCGGACGTCCCCATCTATGCCGACGTTAAGGTCGACCCCGAGTTCGGCACGGGCATGGTGATGGTGTGCACGTTCGGCGATAAGACCGATATCGACTGGTGGAGGCAGTTCGGCCTGCCCTTAAAATTATCCATAAATGCCAACGGCACGATGAATGACGTAGCTTGCCCATATAAGGGATTAACGCTCACACAATGCAGGATCAAGATCATCGAGGACTTGAGACAGGCCGGCCTGCTCGTGGAGCAAAAGCCAATCGAGCATGTCATGAACGTCCACGAGCGCTGCGGGACGCCCGTAGAATACTACGTCACCCAGCAGTGGTTCATCAAGATCCTCGACCTGAAGGACGAGCTCCTGGCGCAGGGCACGAAGCTCGAGTGGTACCCCGAGCACATGAAGGTTCGCTACGATACATGGATCAACGGCCTCAAGTGGGACTGGTGCATCTCCAGGCAGCGTTACTTCGGCGTGCCGTTCCCGCTATGGTACTGTAAGAAGTGCGGCGCCGTGACGCTGGCCGACGAGAGCCAGTTGCCTGTCGACCCGCTCGTGACAGTGCCCCTAAAGCCATGCGAAAAATGCGGCTCCACGGAGTTCGAGCCCGAAAAGGACGTCATGGACACGTGGGCCACCTCCTCGGTCACGCCGCTCATTAACGCTAACTGGGGCGAGCCGAACTCGCTCATGGATAAGATATACCCGATGAGCCTCCGGCCTCAAGCTCACGAGATCATCCGGACGTGGCTCTTCTATACGGTCATTAAAGGTTATTTGCATACGCATTCCCTGCCCTGGAGCACCGTCATGATATCCGGCCACGGCCTGGACCCGAATGGCAAGGCGATGCACAAGTCTAAGGGCAATATCGTCGAGCCGCTGCCCATCGTCGATAAGTACAGCGCCGACGCCCTGCGGTGGTGGGCCGCTTCGGCGAAGCTGGGCGACGACCTCCCCTTCAAAGAGAAAGAGGTAGTCTATGGTCAAAAGTTCGTCAACAAGCTCTTCAACGCCTCCCGCTTTGTCTCGATACATATAAAGGACTATACGCCGGAGGAGCCGGAGCTTGAATTGATTGACAGGTGGCTGCTCACGAAGCTGAACGACACGATCCGCGAGAGCACCGAGAACTTCGAACGCTACGAGTATAGCAAGGCGAAGGCGCTCACGGAGCAGTTCTTCCGGGGCGACCTGTGCGATAACTACCTGGAGATCGTGAAGGACAGGCTTTACAGAAAGAGGGAGAATGGGGAGAGCGGCAAGGCGGCCGTGTATACGGTGTATATGGCCTTGTTGAATTCGCTGAAGCTGCTTGCGCCGTTCACGCCGCACATCACCGAGGATATCTATCAGCGCCTCTTCAGGAAGAACGAGGGCGCCGTGAGCCTGCATTTATCGTGGTGGCCGGAGCCGAACCCTCATTGGGCCGACATCGAGGCGCTGAGGCTTGGCAACATGGCCGTGGCCATGATATCCAGCTTGCGCCAGTATAAGAATTCCCAGAACATGGCGCAGAACGCCTCTCTGGCCAGGGTCATAATCTCCAGCGACGGCCTGGAAGCCGATATCAAGCGCTTTGACCCGGTGCTTAAGGATACCATGAAGATCGGCGAGATATCCTACGGCGACGTCGAGCGGCCCGACGCTGTATCGGTCATAGGCGGCACCGAGGTCAGGATGCAAATAGAAAAATAAAAAATATCGGGCCCTTGTGGGCCCTATAAGCTATTTTATGGTGTCTTTACGATGGGCCTCGTGGGGGCAGCAGCCTTCTTTGCCACCCAGTGGAATAACACGCCAAGCAGGCCTCCCCAGACGACCGCGGCCACCAGGGCGGTGATGATGCCCCAGACGGACAATGCCACCGGTAGCGCGCCGCCCGCGCTGAGGATGATGGGGACCAACAATCCGAAGATGACCCAGATAGCCAGCAGGAAAATGATCCCTTTTGTGACCGCGTGAGCGGTCGGGATGCTCTCATAGATCGCCCCGAATATTGCTCCCAGGATGAGGCCGATGATCGCAAGGAACAATAAAAGCGTGATCATCGCAGTCACCGAAGCCGCCGCAAAGCCGGCGATCGGGAGCAGGCCGCCGAACACGGACCGCACGTCCACGAACGCGACGAGCGATGCGAGCCCGACAAGCGCCATCAATATCGCCAGTATCCCCATGATGACGCCCGTGATGATGCCGGCTATCGCGCCGTCGCCAATGTCTTTAGTCGCCATTATATACCTCCTATGCATTTAACGAATAAACGGCAAATACAGCCATATTTCGTTTAAATTTCGTTAAAATAGTTATTGTCCTTTTCTATAAGATTTGTCCGTTTAAAATACAGGTCCGGGCAATGCTTGCTCATAAAAGAGCAGAATGTGCGTTAAATAAATAAATAAATAAATGGAAAGAAAAAAGGCGTTCTATTTCTTCCGGTATGCCACTGCGGCCATCGCTCCTGCCGCCACCAGCGCCGCTAACATCGTAAAGCCGGGCGTGGGCTGCGGAGTAACGTTCTGGGGAGGCAGTGCCGGCGGTTCCGGGGTCACGCTCATGGGCCTGCCGGTCACGACGGTCTGCGTCGGGATTACGATACCGCTGAGGCCCGCATCGGTCACGTTCTGTGTGAACTTAATGGAAGAGCCGTCCGGGTAATATATGGAGTAGGTCTGGTTCGTTGTCGAGTTCAGATAGTCCAGCTTGGACGGTATGACCCAGATACTATAGGTGCCGTTGCCGGGTACGCTCATGGCAAAGCTCCCGTCGGCCACGGGGTTGGCCTTAGTATCGATCCCGGCCGGATTTCTCGCATAGATGGTGAGCTCGGTAACGTTCTTCACACCATTGTAATTGTTCGGATCGAAGGTCACGTTACCGCTGATCGGAATATAAGTCACGTTCTCGGTCATATTTTGCGGAGCGATCACTATCTGTGCGTGCGAGGGCATCACAAGAGCCCCTGCCAGCATGAATGCCGTTATAAATATAACTAACTGCATATTACGCATTATATTATCCCTCGCTATTATATTCTCAAATACTAGAAATAAACTTTCCTGTCTTATTCGGTTATCGGGTAAATATTTTATGCTCCGGCGTTCTTAATGAGAATCATGAACGACCAGACGAGGCTCTTCCTGAAGAAGCGGTTTGGGGAGTACTACTCGGAGCACCCGGTGGAGGCGCCGCCTGGTTTCACGCAAAGGGAGTGGGGTTTTCTCTTTTATGAGGATGCGCCCGATAAAGCCCGGCCGATGCAGATGCACCGGCATAAGTCGTTCAACAGCGCCATCGAGTTAAATGATTACTTGAAGAGCATGGCCCCATCGCACGCTTACCACTCCGCCGCCTACTACCAGTTCCCGCAGGCGCCGACGATGCAGGAGAAGAAGTGGCTCGGGGCCGACTTGATATTTGATTTGGATGCTGACCACCTGCCAAACCCGCCAAAATCCTACTCGGGTATGCTAGGGATGGTCAAGAATGAGATTAAACGGCTGATAGATGAATTTTTAATAGACGATTTAGGCTTCAGGGAGAAAGACATAGATATCGTGTTCTCGGGTGGAAGAGGATATCATGTCCATATTAGAGATGATCGGGTAAAACTTTTAAAAAGTCCAGAGCGTAGGGAAATTGTTGATTATATATTAGGTACGGGATTAGACCCAAAGGATGTATTTGTTCATTCAAAAGAAGGTAGAGAAAACGTAAAAATTGAATCATTAAATTTTATAACTGGTGCAGTTGTTTATGAAACGGTTAGTATCGGTAATGTATGGCGAATAAAAAAATTCGATAGTAAATATGATGGTGGGTATGGTTGGAGTTCACGTATCGCACGCTATATAGCTAAGAAACTTGAGGAAATAGGATCAATGCCGGATAAAGATGCAATTGAGATTTTTAAAAAATATGGGTTAGATTCAAAACATTCAAAAGATGCATTGAAAGTTGCGAGAAATCCGGCATCTCAATATTTGATTAAAAAAAGAGGATTGATTGACTTATCAGGAAATCTCGGGTTATTCTTTAAACAAATGCTTATTGAAACTACTGATGAGTTCAAAGTCAATCTAGCAGGAAAAACCGACGAACCCGTCACGGCCGACATCAAGCGCCTGATCCGCCTCCCCGGCTCCATCCACGGGGGCTCGTCGTTCGGGGTCATACCATTAACCCGCAAAGCCCTCGAAACCTTTAACCCTCTTGAGGATGCCATAATATTTGACGACACGCCCGTCCGCGTGTTGGTCACGAAAGCCCAGGAAGTGGAGATAAAGGGCAAAATATACCGGGTCAGCGAGGGCGTAGGCCGCCTCCCCGAGAACGTAGCGATGTTCCTGATGTGTCGTGGTTATGCCGAACATGAGCCTTGAAGGGCTGGTTTCTATATTGACCAGGGAAAGGGAGATTGACGAGCTTCAAGAGATAGGTGACTCTTTCTACGACGATGCTGCGGAATATTTCAACAAACTTAAGGATGCCCGGAAAGAAGCGGGCAATTACATGGAGGAGGACATGTTAAGCGACGAGCTAAAAAATTCCCGTATGGTCCTCGACGGGATATTTGACCGTAGGCGCAGTAAAATTATCCATGCGGCGCTTAATACCGCGTCTGGCATAAAGGTAGATACCAAGGGCCTGACTGTTAATGAAAAGCCCATGTTCGACGGTATCGTCGCAGCATTAGAGGCAGGCCGAAACCGGATATTGATACCCATCCTCGAAGCATCATTCAAACAAAATGTTGCAAAAAATATATTAGGGGAGACAACCACTAAGGAAAAGCCTATCGAAAATATTACAGATCAAAATGAAGACCTCATGATGGTCAAAGTCCTCAAAGACATCCCCCGCTTCGTCGGGGTCGATGGGCGGCAATACCAATTATCCAGCGAAGACGTGGTCGTCCTTCCGAAGGCGAACGCGCTGGTGCTGTGTAATAAAAACGTCGCCATACCCCTGCAAAACACCCAGGGATAGGGGTTAATCCTATAAGTCCAAACGCAAAAAGGTGAATATCTTATGAAGATGCCGAAAAAGTACAAGACTTACTGTCCGCATTGTAAGGCTCACACCGAGCACGAGGTCGAGAAGGTCAAGAAGGGAAGAGCCTCAACCCTCACGAGGATCGAGCGCCAGAAGGCCAGGTCCTTTGGCATCGGTAACCGCGGCAAGTTCTCAAAGGTGCCGGGCGGCGACAAGCCGACCAAGAAGGTCCACATCAGGCTCAGGTGCCTTAAGTGTAAGAAAGCCATGGTCAAGGAAGGCTTCAGGACGCAAAAGTTCGAGCTCATCGAAGAGTAAAGAGTAAATACCGTTATAAGGTGACATTCATGGAAGTTACAAAGAGCAAGTTCCTAAAGGTAAAATGCAATGACTGCGAGAACGAGCAGATCATTTTCGGGAATGCGACCACGCGGGTCGACTGTACGGTCTGCGGCCGCACCCTCGCCGAGCCCAGCGGAGGCAAGGCAGTGATCAAAACGCAAATTTTAGAAGTGCTGGAGTAGAGTAATTAATCATGACCAAAGGTTGGCCCAATCCTGGGGAGCTCGTCGTCTGCACCGTCACGAAGGTAGTCGACTTCGGCGCCTTCGTGCAGCTTGACGAGTACGATAACAAGGAGGGCTTGATCCACATCTCCGAGGTGGCCTCGGGATGGGTCAAGTATATCCGCGACCACGTTAGAGAAGGTCAGAAGATCGTCTGCAAAGTGCTGGATGTCAACCCCAAGAGGGGCCATATCGACCTATCATTTAAGGACGTAAACGAGCACCAGCGCCGTGAGACCATACAGCTCTGGAAGAATGACCAGAAGGCATCGAAGTGGCTCCAGTTCGTGGCCGACGACGCAAAGATACCGGCGCCCGAGGTCGAGTCCATGAAGGACAGGATCCGGGACGAGTTCGGTAACCTGTATGCAATATTCGAGGACGCGGCGCAGGGCAACATGAAGACCATCAACAAGATGGAGTTCACGCCGAACGTCGTCGAGGCGCTCCTCAAGGTCGCGAAGGACAACGTGAAGATACCCTCGGTCGATATCTCGGGCTACGTGGACCTTATCTGCCCAGTATCAAACGGCATCGACATCATCAAGAAAGCGCTTAAGGCGGCCGAGGCCTTCGAAGGCGGCGACGGCATCATCGTGGAGATCACCTACGTCGGCGCCCCGCGATATCGTATAAGGGTAGTCGCCCCGGACTATAAGAAGGCCGAGAACATCCTTAAGAACACCGCCATGCAGGCCATCGAGCAGGTACAGAAGTACGGCGGCGAGGGAGAGTTCCACAGGCACATGGAAGAGGCCAAGTCGTTCCAATGAAGACGAAGATGAAAAAGTGCGAGATATGCGGCACCTACACTTTTAACGATCTATGCCCTAAATGCGGAGGGAAGACTATAAATCCCGTCCCCGCGAGATATTCACCATTGGACGCCTATGGAAAATATAGGCGCCTCTCCAAGAAGTGACTTTTTACTATGAATGAGACTACGGTAGTTGAATATGGCGAAAAGGCCCTCAACGAGCCCGTCATGATAGTCGGGCTTCCGGGTATCGGGCTTATCGGTAAATTAGTGGCTGAACATCTTATCGGCGAGCTTAAAGCCGAGAAGATCATGGAGATCTTTTCACCCAATTTTCCGCCCCAGGTGAACGTGAACCCCGACGGCACCATAAAGCTTGTAAGTAACGAGGTCTACGCGTGGTCTGGTAACGACAAGACGCCGGACCTGCTGATACTGGTGGGCGATTACCAGAGCGTGACCAACGATGGCCATTACGAGCTGGCGGGCATCTACCTGGACATTGCCGAGAAGTTCAAGGCCCGGCGCATCTATACGCTGGGGGGCTACGGGACGGGCAAGCTCATCGACGTGCCCCACGTCCTTTATGCCACCAACAAGGCCGAAGTTGTCGAGGAGATCAAGTCCTATGGCGCCATGTTCAGCGAGGGGGAGCTGTCCGGCGGCATCATAGGCGCATCCGGGCTCATCCTGGGGCTGGGAGAGCTGAGGGGCATAGAGGCCGTATGCTTCATGGGCGAGACCTCAGGCTATCTCGTGGACCCGAAGAGCGCGCAGGCGGTCCTCGGCGTGCTCTGCAAAGCACTTAATCTCACCGTAGACACCAAAGAGCTCGAAGCCAGGGCAGCGGAAATAGAAAAGATAATAACAAAAATAAAAGAGATGGAGCAGCAGCAACAGCCCGGCCCCAAAGAGTTCACGGCCGAAGACAAGTACATCGTCTAAATCGTCTAAAGCCGTTTTAGCTTTTCATCGCTATTATGCTTTATTATCGTTTTATCATCGGGAAATATTAAGGCACCCGTATTTTTATAATATTTATTATAATCGTCTGAATACCGCGATGGGAGGTGAATCCAGATGTGCGACACCTGTGGATGCGGCAAGAAGCCCAAATAAATGTCATTGGGAGGGGGCTCGCCCCTCCGTATTACTTATTTTAAAATTTAAACGTTAATATATCGATTCCAGTTGAGACCTTTTAAGCTCGCGGCGGCGCTTTTCCAGGTAACTGTATACAGCCCCGTGGGGCGCACCGTCGAGGAGCATGTCTAGTGCCGCCCTCACGGTCGAGAGCTGCTCGGCGTCGCCGATTATGCTGATTGTCTTCCCATATACGGATAATTTGGCGCCCGACATCTGCTCGATGACCTCGCGGGTCTTGCCGCCTTTGCCGATGATGCGGCCTTTGATCCTCTTGAGATCAGCGGGCGAATCCACGATCGAGGACAGGTCCATAACGTCGAGGATCAGGTCTTCGTTGTCGAGAAGCTTTAGGGCTTTCTCCGGGGCGAATCCCCGGGCGATGGCCTTGATGGCCTCGGCGGCCTTCAGCGCCTTGATGGCATCGCCTTCGGACTCGATGACCACGGTCCCGCTATCGCTGTCAACGTCTAACGTCGCTCCTGTCTTTTCCTCGATGACCTTTTTTACGTTACCCTCGACGCCGATGATAGCGCCGATCCTGTCCTGCGGGACCTTTATGTGCTCTTGCATAATAGTCATTCCTTTTTCATGATAAGAGCGTTGAGGCTTTCCTCGCTGCAGTCTACGCCCAATTTTCTAAAGTATCTCACAATATTTTTAATGTCTCGCGCTAAAAACTCACGCGACATAGGGTGCTCTAGCATGACAGCCTGGCCCATATCTATTATTACCGGTTCATCCTCATAAAGAAGTATGTTATACTCGCTGAGGTCGCCGTGGACCAGCCTGGCCTTTTGATATAAAAGCCTCATGTAGCCCGCTACGATGTCGTATATGCGCTGAGGCTCCTCAGGCTTTACGTCCTTGAGCCTCGGCGCTGGCACGCCGTCCTTTCCGATAAATTCCATGACGAGGATGTTCCTTTCGGAAGTGATCGGCTCCGGTGCTCTAACGCCCACTTCCCGGGTGCGCTCAAGGTTTCTCTGCTCTTTTTTTGTCCATGCGAACACTATATCTTTTTTCGTGTTCCTTATATTCGAGAACCGCGGGTCCCCGATAAGATAATCCTGCATCGTCTGGAAATCGCTGGTGCTGATACGGTATATTTTTACCGCCAGCTCACGGCCGTTCTCCCCGATAGCGTGAAAGACGTCAGCCTCCTTACCCGTTGACATGACTCCGCCGAACGCGGTAATGATGCCCTTACTGGCCATCGTGTAGAGCGTCTTCAGGGTAGGGACGTCAAATACCCCGCCCTCTAGCTTGAGATCGTTTGAATTCTTTATCTTAGAGCGATAATCGTCTATGCGCTTATCGATACCCCTCATCTTTTTATTTTCATCCATATATTGTCTGCCTATACTTTTACAGCTAACAGCGACTTTACACACAATCGTACGCTGTCCTCCGAGTTATGCTTCGGGCTCCATCCGAGGGCCTTCATCCTTTCGATCGACAGGCCCATGAACGGCACGTCACCCGTCCATCCCCTGTCTCCGCCCGTATACTCGAACTGCACGCCGTTCATGCCCATCTCCTTCGCCACGATGCGGGCAATGCCGGTAACGTCGATGCGGTCGTCCGAGCCGATGTTAAATATGTTTACCCGCCCGTGCTCTCGTTGTACGGCATACAGCATCGCGTCCACGCAGTCATCCACGAGCAGGTATGATTTTGACTGCTTGCCGTCGCCCAGGATGGCCAATCGCGCAGGGTCCTTTTTCAGCTTCATGGCGAAATCATAGATAACGCCGTGCGTGCTGCGGTCGCCGATAATGTTGGCAAAGCGGAAGAGCCATGAGGCCATGTCGAACGTATGACAGTATGAGCTGATGAGCGCCTCGCAGGCGAGCTTGGACGCCCCGTAGAGCGATATAGGCATCAGGGGCCCGTAATCCTCGGGCGTCGGCACGACGGCTGCCTCGCCATAGACGGTAGACGTAGACGTGAAAGCGATATTTTTGACGCCGAACGTCCTCATGGACTCCAGCACGTTATACGTGGCGATGATGTTTTGTTTTAAGTGGACCTTCGTGTCCTCGGCGCCCAGCCTTACGTCGGGGTTTGCCGCCAGGTGATAGACGATGTCGCCGCCCTTGATATCCTTGATCAGCTGCTCGCCGGATATGTCCTGCTTGACAAAATTAAAATGGTCGTCGGGAAAATGTTGGCCGATGAACTCCAGCCTCCCGCTCGACAGGTTGTCGATAACGGTCACTTCGTGGCCCTGCCCAATTAATCGATCCACAAGATGGCTGCCGATAAAACCGGCCCCGCCCGTTACGACGCACTTCATGTTTCAAGCATATTGCGGCACTCATTTAATAATTTATGGGTGTCGCCATCTACCCGGGGCAGCGTTTGGCTTCACCGATTAATAGATAATCTTTAAATAGTGCGGACCGGTAGAATTAAAAGTTAGCCAAATTAGAAAAAATACCTTAAGCGCTGGTAGTCACGGATGAAAATTATTCGAAGCCTGGTCCTCGCTGTATTGTTAACCTTTATAGCCGTCTCGCTGTTGATGGCCGCGCTTCAATACACGAGCGATCAAATTGGCGTCAGGATCCAGAATGAAACCAACCTCCCCACCGACGTGAAGGTCAACGGCCTGACGAATAGCACGGGGGATGATTCGCCGGATAATGCCGGGTCCCTGCAGGCCGATTCACCGAATGGTGAAGGGAGCGGCTTTGGTATCATAAACCTGTCCAGCTTGAGCTTTGCCAGCGGGGGAAATCCTAAAAAGCCCGATGCCCCCCAGGATCCGACCAATTACGTGCTCATCATTATCATTATCCTCGTCGTGCTGGCGTTCCTGGCCCTTATTGGTTATCTTATCTGGCGCAGGCGCAGGCATGGCAAAAAAACACCATTGATCCAGGACCAGGGGGCGGCAACCGGGATAAGCCCCGGGTCCTTCGAAGGAGATTATAAGATATGCTTCCCCCAGATACGCGAGCCCTTCCCGGTTATATGGGGAGAGGGCGAGGCGCTGGAGATTATAATCGAGTGTAAAGAAGGTGCGAAGGATGATGCGGTGCTGGATTTCGACGGTAAAGCTAGCAGGGACGTTAGGCTGGAGAACGGCATGACACGGCTACGACTTGAGCTTGGCAAGGGAGATCACCGTATCATGGTCAGCGCTAAAGACGGCGCCGGCTCTCAGGGGCCATCCTGGGCAGTCGTCCGGATCGTGGATTACCGTGAGGAGATCGTCCGCATGTTCAATGAAATGTATTTGAACTATAGTTCACGTTATGAAGGGATGGGGGACAAAATGACTCCGCGCGAGCTGGAACGGGCGATCGGGCTGAACCTGCCGGAGGCGAAGCGAAAGGCCCTGGGCGTCGCCGTTACCGTCTTCGAGTTCGCGAACTATAGTCTGCACGCCATAAGGCGAAGGGATTACGAGAGGATGTACCTGTCTAAAATGGACGTGACTTGAGCATCGGAGGCCAGGCGTTGGTGTTAAAGGATAACGGGGAAGAGCCGGTGATCGGCAGCAAGGATATGGCCGCGCTAAAAAAGCGGGTCCTCCTGGGCATAATATACAGGACGGTAGCCCTGGTAATTTTCATGGCCTTCGTCGTAATATATTTTTCAGGGTTCATATTTTCCGTGCCCCTGGTATCGGCAGCCATAATTTTATACGTGGACTCGGCCAGCGGGCTGGTCCTGGCCGGAAGGATGGCGAAGCCGCTTTCCTCTTCATTGAAAGCGCTGGCTGTCACGGTCTTTTTAACGATGCTGGTCACGTCCCAGGAGCAATATCCGGCGATCAGGGAGCTCGGGCTTCAGATCCTAATGGTAGGAGCGATATGGTCGGCCCACTATCTGTCAAAGGCCTATTCGGATTATACGGGGGCCGTGACGAGGGCATTATTAATCGCGGGCGTCGGGTTCTTATATTATTCATTGTTTTCGGCCCAGGATGTGGCGATACTATCCCGGCTGACCTTGATCGCCCTTATCGGGCTGGCCTCGGCGGCGGTCTTTTCATTATTGAGCATCCTCAAAAGGCATAGCAACGCGCAGGTATCGTATATCGGTAACCTGTTCGCGAGGATCGAGAGCCCGGCGATCGTATGCATGGTCGTCGCCATGATCATGACATATTTAGTATTCATAAGGCAGTCGTTAATGATCTTAGGATTTTTCGGGCTGACCGTGATCGAATGGGCCGCCCTTTGCGTAGCGATTCTGCTGCTGTTCATCAAAATAAGGTCTCTTATGCCCGTCGACGGGGCACAAATGTTCGAGGACAGGCAAAAAGCGGCCGGCAGCCTGCACTACGACAAGGGCGAGCTCAAAAATGCCGCCGTGAAGGTCGAGGAATTCGTAAAGGAAGGAAAAAAAGAAGGGCTGGTAGTTCTCATGGCGGCGGCACTCATCGGCAACGACGTCCCGGTCGATAAAGTCCAGGACGTGATCGCCATCATCGTTGACCATGAGGACGAAAAGGAGCCGCCGGCAATGTTTAAATGGACCATCGGTAACGTATATGATGCTAATCGGAAAAAGCGTTTGAAGGCCGTAAATAATATGATGGCAGCTGCAGCTTCAGCGGTGGATAACGTTAAAAATCCTGTGGAAAAACGTAAGGGCGCCGAAATAAGCCGGGCCGCTGACTAATATTGGGTTTGAGTAGGGAAAAATATGGAAATCGACGAATTTAAGGCATTATCCGAATGGATGTTATGGTCAACGGGCCAGGTGTTCGTGGGCGATGGCATCGTTATCCAGAAGATGCTCTGCGCGGCCCTGGCCGGCGGCCATGTCCTCTTCGAAGACAATCCGGGTTTAGGGAAAACGCTCCTGGCGAAAGTATTTGCGAAGATCTCGGGCTGCGCCTGGGGCCGTGTCCAGTTCACCCCGGACATGATGCCGGGCGATATACTGGGCGCCCGTATCTGGAAGGACGCAAGGTCGGGGTTCATACTTGAAAAAGGGCCCGTGTTCACGAATATCCTGCTTGCGGACGAGATCAACCGCGCTCCCCCGAAAACCCAGTCGGCGCTCCTCGAGGCCATGGAAGAAAAACAGGTAACGATCGAGGGCACGACCTACCGGCTGGAAAAGCCGTTTTTCGTGATCGCCACACAGAACCCCATCGAGCTCGAGGGCACGTTCCCCTTGCCGGAGGCACAGCTGGACAGGTTCCTGCTGAAGATGACGACAGGATACGCGAGTACCTTAGAGCTGGAAAGCGAAATACTCCGGCGCCGGATCGACTGGAGGACCGACGATCCGATAGACCAGATCGATAGCGCCATTACCCGGGACCAGTTCGTCGCCATGCAGGAACTCGTCGAGTCGGCGGTCTACGTGGACAGCCAGGTACTGGATTATGTTAGCACTATCGTCCGTGCCACGCGTGAGCATCCCGCCGTTGAGGTCGGGTCAAGCCCCAGGGGCGGGCTGGCGCTCTTAAAGCTATCGAGGGCTTATGCGGCCATTTGCGGCCGGGACTTCATCACGCCCGATGACGTCAAGATGTTCGTCGAGGATGCCCTTGGCCACCGGGTCATATTGAACATCGAATATGAGATCGAGGGCACGGTTACTCCCGGGTCCGTGGTCAATGAGGTCGTATCCGGGATTGAGCCTCCTAAAGGCTACATGCGGCAGGGCTTTATACAGCGTTAGGAACCCAAAGGAGCGCGATGGGCATGTTCTCCAGGCGAATGGTAAGCGAGGCGGGAATATTCTTAGCCTTTATGACCGCGGGCATAGCTTTTGGGAACACGATCCTGATCTACATATCCATGGTGCCGTTCTTCTTTATCGTCATGTCGATGGCTTACCGGGGACCGGCCGATACCAGGGTCATCCGCGAGGAGAAGGTCATCACGGCCCATAAGAACGAGGCCGTTAAAGTCTCGGTCACTATAAATACGGATAACGGAGTGGGTATCATCGCGATCGCCGATTCGCTGCCCGAGCACCTCGGCCTGACGAGCGGAAATAATTTCCACGTATACTGGAACGATGAAAAGAGCCTTCCCATCCGGTTATCCTATGATATCAAATGCACGAAAAGAGGCATCTATAACGTAGGGCCGGCGTCCGTCGAATGTTTCCATCATTCGTGGATGGAGCAGACGGCGTTCCGGAGGGATGAAGCGGCGACCAGGCTCGTCATAGAGCCCGAAAAAGAGAACATTAAAAAAATGCGGGGCCTGCGGCTGCTTTCGAACTTGCCCATGCCGATCGGGGCGGTAAGTAAGCTCGGGATGAGGACGACAGATTTTACCGAGATCAGGCGCTATCAGCCGGGAGATCCTTACCACACGATCAACTGGAAAGCCACGGCCCGGTTTTCCATGGCCACCGGCTCGAAGCCCTACGTGAACGAATACGAAAAGGACGGCAGAAAGACCGTCTTCATCTTCGTCGACGCTGGGGCATGGATGAACCTGGGCTTCGCCGTGGATAATATCTTCGAGCACGCGGTCCAGGCGGCATCCGGAATATCCTCGTTTTATCTTGAAAAAGGCATGCGCGTAGGCGTATACATATACAATAACGGGGCGTTCATTCTACCCGATTCGGGAAGAAAACAGGCGTCCCTTATACTCCGAAGCCTCCTTGATGTCCAGGTCAACGGTAATTCGGTCAATGGCGAGAAAGGCTTAAAAAAAGCGGTCAAAGAATGCTCCGGGCACCTGGTCGGCATAAACCCCATGTTCATTATCATAACGATGGCCGGCCGGGAGAATACGCCGGACATCATCGATGGCATCAAGTCCATGCGTAAGTATTCGCCCAGGGCGAGAGTGCCGCCCATAACAATATTGCATATCAACGGGTACAGCCTCGAAGCATCTGACGAGTGTGAAGAAGCTGGCGCGGCATTACTGGAGATTGACCATATGCGCTATCTCCGGGCCCTCAAGAAATACGGAGCGTTCGTCGTCCCATGGAACCCGGGGACTAAAAGCCTAAGCCACCTGCTGATGGTCGGTTTCAGGAGGGGTTCGCGATGAAGGGCATAAGCGCTACTATTTCCTATGACATTATCGATATTGCGCCGGCATTGGCGGCCTTTTTTATGCTGGTACTGGCATTTTCCACGTTCACGTATGACCGGCTATTTGATTATCTCCCGGGGCTCGTACACCTGGAGATACCGGTGAGCAGCAGTTATGTGTATATTGCCATCTCGATCGCCATCCTCCCGCTCGCCTTCTTAAGGATATGGAATAATAGTTTGCTAAAAGCGATCACCTATGTTTCATGGGCCCTTTATCTGCCATCGGTCCTCTCTTTTTGCGGCATCGACCCATTTAAGATACTCAGCTTTTCGATGAACTTCGGCCTTTTTTCCAGTAAACTATCTCCCATCGTCATAACCATCGCGGGCATAGCATTAGCCTGCGGAAGCTTGATGGCACGATCATTTATGTATATTAAAAATGCCAGGGATAATTTCGTTGGCCGCGGAGCGGATAAAAAAGAGGCCTATCGCGTTCTTTATCGTAACGCTATTTTCGAGATGAAGATCATCCTGGCCTCGGCGGCAGCCGTTCTATTGATCATGATAGGCGTACCGGCCGTAGAGCAGGAAATATTAGGGGTACTAAAGGCCGCAGGCTTTGTTTATATATTAGCCGGGCTGTGTGCCGTCGTGATATTGGCGCTCGTATTTCTCGTATATTTGTGGCCCCGTAAAAAAGGTGAAAAAGGATAAGTTAAGCCATATTGAATTATAATATGACTATATCGAGCTGTTACCATGAGAAAGACAAAGATCGTTTGCACCTTAGGCCCCGCCTGCGATACTCAGGATAAGCTCGAGGCGCTCATCAAGGCGGGCATGAACGTCGCCCGACTGAACATGTCCCATGCAACGCATGACTACCACGCGAACCTCATCAAGAACATAAGGTATGTTTCAGAGGCGCTAGACAAGCCTATCGGGATTCTCATGGATTTGCAGGGGCCGAAGGTCCGTATAGGCACGCTTAAGCAGAAAGTCGTTCTCAAACCCGGGCAACGATATATCCTCACCACGCGTGATGTCGCCGGAGATGATAAAGAAGTTAACATCCCTTTTAGAGACCTCCCACAGTCCGTGACGCCCGGCCAGACGCTGCTCATCGACGACGGCCTCATCGAGCTGACCGTGGAAGAGGTCAGCGGCACTGATATTATCGCCAGTGTGGTTCGAGGCGGCGAGCTCAAGGACCATAAAGGCATTAACCTGCCCAATTCGACTATCAAGATGCGTTCCATTACCGACAAAGACATAGACGACCTGATGTTCGGCCTGGAACAGCACGTCACCATGGTCGCTTTGTCATTCGTCAGGACGCCACAGGACGTTTTAGACCTGAGGAAGATCATCGAGGATAGCCAGGCCGAGCTACCCATCATCGCCAAGATAGAGAAACACGAGGCCGTCAAGAACATCGACGGCATCATCGACGTCGTCGACGGCATCATGGTCGCCCGGGGAGACCTGGGTATCGAAATACCAATGGCAGAGGTCCCCATAGCACAGAAGATGATAATATCGAAATGTAACGCCAAGGCCATACCGGTCATAACGGCCACGCAGATGCTCGACTCGATGATAAGGAACCCCATGCCGACCAGGGCGGAGGCGACCGACGTGGCTAACGCCGTATTCGACGGGACGGACGCCTTAATGCTGTCGGGCGAAACGGCGTTTGGCGAATACCCTATAAAATCCGTGGAGACAATGGCCCGCATAGCGGAATACACGGAAGCCTCGTCATATTATAAGCAGGCGATCGCCGCGAAGATGCCGCCCCCTTCGCTGTCCATCACCGACACAGTGGCATTCGCCACCACGGACGCGGCCCGGAACCTCAAGGCCCAGGCGATCATAACGGCCACGCAGACCGGCTACTCGGCGAAAAAGGTCTCGAAATATAAGCCTCAGATGCCGACGTACGCCGTGACCAATAGCAGGAACGTGATAGGCCGGCTAACCCTATCATGGGGAATATTCCCGGTATACATAGGCAAGCCGCCAAACCTGGACAGCCTCATCGACGAGTCGGTGAACGCCTGCCTTGAAAAGGGGTACATTAAAAACGGCGACCTGATAGTCATAACTGCGGGCATATTGACCGGTATACCAGGGGGCACGAACATCATGAAAATACACGTAGTGGCAAAGGAGATAGCGAAGGGGATGGGCGTCGGAAAAGGGATCATTAAAGGCACCATCAAGGTCATACCCGCGCCGGCCGACTTTAACCGCATAGATAAGGGCGACGTGATCGTCATAAAAGAGGCGGACATCGACCGTATTGATGATATTAAGAAGGCCTCGGCCATACTTAGCGAAGAAAGCGGGCTCACGTCCTTCAGCGCCATCATCGGGCGGGAAATGGACGTGCCCGTCATCGTGGGGCTTAAGGACGCCACTTCACGGTTCAAGGACGGCATGAAGGTCACCATCGACACGGTAAGCGGGCTGGTCTACGAGGGTTTCATTAACTTGCCCGGGGATTAGTCTCCATTGTTTTTATGGCCCGGCATACTGAATAATTGAAGGAGTTGTAAAAAAGCTGCCAATCAAAAGTTATATATACTAAAATGGGCCTATGTAAGTCTCGCATGCGGGACGTGAACCGTACCGGATGCGTCACTTTGTGAGAGCCCGTCAATTTATAGACGTGCTTGATTTTCACCTACATAATGGGTGGAAAGTTATAAGTAAAAACAAAGACATAGTATTAAATCTCGATAAAAGCTCGAGATGATATTATGTATTATGGTCATGAGGATTCGAGGGGCGCACCTCTTGTTGGGGTGTGGTCGCGTTTCTGATGTTGGTTGGTTGTTCGAGTAATTTTCTTGGTCGGTGATGCGACGATATGTCGTGTTGTGCAGGCCTACTGACAATT